>MOXF01000028.1_pt1 | contig 16530 bp, 21 predicted proteins | sample 1471201 | NCBI WGS metagenome assembly MOXF01 (sample SAMN05358035, study PRJNA327811) | mollusc metagenome | isolation source: Phylotype B (NB1) bacterial symbionts from gill | host: Thyasira cf. gouldii | place: Canada: Bonne Bay, Newfoundland | collected 2010-08
ACCACTACACGTATGGGATTCGTCGCTCGGTGGCCGTCGCCGGCTCGATCAGTATGAGCAGATTACACGATAAGCAGCTCGCACATTTACCGGGGGTAGTTCTACCTGATTACCCCAGAGGTTCAGCCCCTGTACCAGACTAACGGGGTGGATGATGATCACCCAGCTGTGCCGGTCGCACGCACTACAGATTCAGAAGCAATGCGCGGCACCAACGCCTTAAGCAGATTTTTCATATGCAGAGAACCCACCGGCTCCCCATCCTTAACAACGACATATGATTTCCTCATCTCCCCTTCCGAGTGTGCGATCACGCTCTCCAGAGTATCGTTATAATCGACGGTATCGGTGTCATCAGGCAGGCCGTCCTCTATCCCGGTCATCACCGAGCGGACACGCAGTACCCGCGCGCGATTGATATCACTGACAAAATCCTCAATATAGGGATCCACCGGATTGAGCAGTATCTGCTGCGGCTCGCCCTGCTGCACAACAGCGCCGTCATTGAGGATAACCAGGTGATCGGCCAGCTTGAGTGATTCATCGAGGTCATGAGTGATAAATATTATCGTTTTGTGCAGATCCTGTTGCAGTTCAAGCAGCAGATCCTGCATGCTGGTGCGAATCAGTGGGTCGAGGGCGGAAATGCCTCATCCATCAGCATTATTTCAGCATTGGAGGTGAGTGCCCTGGCAAGCCCCACACGCTGCTGCATACCACCTGAGAGTTGATGGGGGTGATGCTGCTCAAAACCACTCAACCCCACCCGGTCAAGCCATTTTTGCGCTTCAGCGTCTGCAAAGGCCTCACTCTCCCCATGTACTCTTAATGCAAGCCCCGCATTTTCTATCACCGTACGATGGGGTAGGAGAGCAAATTTTTGAAATACCATCGACATTTTTGTCTGCCGCATCTCCCGCAGCTCCATATCCGACAGCTGAGTGACGTCCTGACCATCGACCAGGATCTCCCCTGCAGTCGGTTCAATCAAGCGGTTGAGGTGACGGATAAGTGTCGACTTTCCGGATCCGGAAAGGCCCATGATGACGGTGACTTCACCATCCCTGATATCTATATTGATATCTTGCAATCCAAGCACATGGCTATGCTGCTCCATCAACTCCGGCTTACCCATGCCATCCTTTACCTTGGAGAGCATCGACTGCGGATCAGAGCCGAATATCTTATAGAGTGAGCGTATAGAAACTTTTATTTTTGAGGTCATTACGAATCCTAGTGCTGCGCCTTGTTGACTCGTGCCAGTGCTGCCTTACTAACTCGATCCAGCACCACCGCCAGCAATACAATACAGATGCCGGAGACCAGACCCACACCCAGCTCCAGATTACGGATTCCCCGCAACACCAGAACGCCAAGCCCGGGGGCGGAGACCAGTGAGGCGATAACCACCATAGCAAGTGACATCATGATCGTTTGATTGACGCCTGCCATAATATTCGGCAGTGCCAATGGAATTTCCACCCCGAACAGTTTCTGGCTTCTGCTCATGCCAAAGGCATCAGCCGCCTCGATCACATCCTTATCCACCAGTCGTATTCCCAAATCGGTCAGGCGAATCACCGGCACCACGGCGTAGAGAATGATGGCTATACCATAGAGCTTTGATTCGGTAACACTGAAGAGAAAAATGAGAGGTATGAGGTAGACAAAAGAGGGCAGGGTCTGCAGCATATCCAAAAGTGGAATCATCATACGCTGAAACAGATTGCTCTTTGACATGACGATACCAGTGGGTACCCCCACCAATACACAAAACGTTGTACAGACAAAAATAATCGACAACGTCTCCACTGCATAACTGTAGTGATCAATAAGTGCGAGAAAGAAAAATGAGAGGGCGACAAAAATGGTCACCGGCACAGAACGTGTAGCCCGTAACACCAGAAAAAGGAGGATGGGAATCAACACCCACCAGGGAGTATTGGTAAACAGGTAGAGTGAACCATCCAACAGCCAACTCAGTGGCTGGGTCAGAGGGTCGAGCACCAGCTTTAGGTTTTCTTTGATATCGAGGAAATAGCGCTCAAGTCCATTGGTCATATCCCGCGTACGATCAATGGCACCACAGGACTCGTGAAGTGTATCCAGTGATGGAAACGGGATATCATGCCACGCCCTGTCGAGCTCATCCTTGCCCTGACTTTTAGCCAACAGCTGGGACATGGTCATTGGCCCTTCCGTGGTGCCGGAATCACACCAATCACGCAGACCAAGCGTGTTGAACACTGCATCGTAAGCTGCCATGTTATTTTTCCGTTATTCAGTTGCCGGTGCGGAGGGGGAAGCAGGTTGCCCCGGCTTGACGGGAAGCGTGATAGACGGGGGTGCCCCGCCTATCACACCGGGCTGAGCGAACGTTATTTCAGCAGCGCCAGAAGCTTGCCTTTAGCCTCGGCATTGATCCAGGTTGACCACATATCCTGATGCCCTGTCAGAAACTGTACCGCCGTCTCCTCTGCTGAGGCTGAGTTTTTCTCCTGCCATGCAAGCAGCTGACCCATTATAGTGTTGGTGAAACTGACATTACCCATCATCTTGGTAACCTCAGGATGGGACTTGGCAAAGGCCTTGGTGACACCGGTCACCACTCTGCTGTTGGCGAAAGAGGATTTTCCATGATCCTTACACTCCTTATCGGCTGCACACAAATGCACTTTTTCATCGTAAGGGCCAACATCAACCATCACCATCGGGTATTTTCCCAGTACCGAAGTGGGTGCCCAGTAGTAGCCAAACCAGGGTTTTTTCGCTTCATAGGCTTCAGCGATAGAGGAAGAGAGCGTCTCACCCGAGCCATGATCAAACACCTCAAGGCCGTGCTTTTCGAACTCGTATCCCACCTTATAGCTGTCATTGGAAACGCGACAACCCCAGCCTTCAGGGCAGTTATGGAAACGTCCACCTACCGCCGCAGGATTAGCAAGAACACCATCAATCGTTTTTAGTTCCGGGTTGGACTCAGCCAGGTAATCGGGTATCCACCAGCCTTCAACACCACCGTCAGACAACACTTCAGCGATAGTTAATACCTTCCCCTCTTTTTCCAGCTTTGCATAAACCGGTGTGCCGTTGTACCACATCTCAGTAACGATATCGGGTTTGCCGTTCTCCGCCAGTGAGGCTGCCGCCGTTACTGTAGCGGAAGGAACCTTGGTGACTTTACAGCCATACCCCTGCTCCATCAAAAACTTGGATACTTCAGTCACAACTGCAGACGAAGCCCAGTTCATCTCCGTAATCGAGACCTTGCCACAATCGGCCAATGCCGAAGATGACAGCATTGACATACCCAGTACTGTGCCGACGGCACCTGTAATATATTTCATCATTATTCCTTTCACCTTAATTTATTGCTGATAAAAAACAGCTGAATCAAATTATTTTTATATCGCTTTTTTCACTTTACCCTATTTATTGAGTATCACAGCAAGTTAAATAATGCAACTTAACACCCATTTGAACGGCGTCTGTTTCCATGAGAAAAATTTTGGCATCCGTTACTGCATTTTATACAATTATGTAACTTATTCAGATAGTTAAATACACCGTGAGCACAGCACCTTATAGCAGTGCATACCCTACTATCAGCATCAATCGCTACGAGGTGGAGATGAAGGGTTACCACGATATTTTCTTTCAAAAGCATAGACGTCATTTGATGAGACTAGCTGCGATTATCTTTTAAATCTTCTTGTATTTGGAGCTCTTATCACCCAATCTGCTGTGGTTATTTATCGTAACAGCATCACTGTAGATTGTATCAGCATCGCATCACACATGACATGAGTTGGATCAGGGACTACTGAGTGAAGGTTTATTTGTAACTATTCAGTACCCCCCGCCAAGAGGATATTTTCACCAGGGGTCGGAGTCGATTGCACCAAAATGGATGGTGATTTCCACCTATTTTCTATGCAATCGACTCCGACCCCGTACCCAACTGTTAGGTTTATTTTTCCGCACCCGCTGGAAGAGACGCCGCCATTTGGCAGGGGGGTGTAGAGCATTGAGGTGACTGGAAAGAAATCAGCTGCGAGCTCCTTGAAACAGACGAAAAAAATTCTCCCCCGTAGTATTGATCAAGCGTTCACTTGCCACACCCCTTACCTCTGCCAACTTGTCGGCAACAAGAGCGACATAGGCCGGAAGATTGGATTTACCGCGGTGGGGCATGGGTGCCAGGTAGGGGGCATCGGTCTCAATCAGAATGCGATCTTCCGGCACTCGCTTCGCCACCTCACGGAGGTCGGTTGCGCTGTTGAAGGTAATGATCCCGGAAAAGGAGATATAGAACCCCATATCCAGAGCCGCTCTGGCCATCTCCCAATCCTCAGTAAAACAGTCGCATCACCCCCCTACCTGATCAGCCCCCTCCTCACGCATGACCTGCAGCGTCTCGTCACGGGCTGCGCGGGTATGGATAATCAGCGGTTTGTTACAGATTCTGGCGGCGGCAATATGGCGGCGAAAACGCTCCTTCTGCCATGTGATATCCCCTTTACTGCGAAAAAAATCGAGGCCGGTCTCACCAATGGCGACGTTCTGTGGGTGTCCTGCGAGGTCAACCAACTCTTGTGGTTCCGGCTCATGACGCTCACGATCGTTGGGATGGACGCCAACCGAGAGGGAAATCCCCGGCCGCCCGTCCACCAGCCTACTCATCGCCGGATAGTTTTCCAGGTCAATGGAGACACAGAGGATATGGCCGACACCAGCCTCTCTGGTGCTATCGAGAAGATGATCAAAGCTGCCGTCAAACGGCTTCAGGTCGATACAATCAAGATGGCAGTGGGAGTCTACAAGCATAAGAGGATAATCTGATAGTGATCGGTATGGCGTATGGCGTACGCCCGGATTACATAGTGTGGGTCGGGCGCTCCGACTTAAGTGCTCCGGCCAGGTAGGTTTCGATCTTGTTGCGGGCCATACCACCATCCTGGTCGCTGAACTGAACGCCAATACCCGCCGCCCGATTGCCCTCGGCACCGATCGGTGTAATCCAGATGATCTTACCGGCCACGGGAAGCCGTTCGCTCTCGTCCATCAGGGTAAGAAGCATAAACACCTCATCACCCAGGTTATATTTCTTGTTGGTGGGAATAAACAACCCGCCGTTTTTCACAAACTGCATGTAAGCCGCGTACAAGGCGTTCTTATCCTTGATGGTGAGTGACAATATGCCTTGTCTTGCTCCTGCTCCTGTTGGATCTGCCATTATTATCTCAACCGTCTCTTCTACAGGCTGTCATCAACAGCCCTTCCAATAACATCTGCGTATTAAGCTGGGTGCCCGATAGACGTATCGCATCATAGGTGCGGTCGAGCAGGTAAAACAACCCTTTCGAATCCAGCTCCCGGGCCAGCGAATGGAAGCGTTTACGCTGATCCGGATTAATTACATCAACCGTCCCGGCAACCGCCCTGAGTCGAATCATATCCACGATCCAGCCGCAAAACCAGTATAACGTTCTGGTAAGAGGGAGTTTGTCCCATCTTGCCGCCACTGCAACAGGGTCTTCCCTCCGGTTCAGGATAGCAGTAAATTCATCGAGCATTTTTTTTCGCTCGGCAAGTAATGCAGGATCAGATAACTCCAGAGCGGCCAACGGTGAACCCGAGGTAAGTGCCAACAGCAGTTGGGGATCGGTGGCAACACCCTGCTGTGATAGCCAGCCGACCGCCTGAGACTGCTCTGGAATGGTGAAATGATAGCGTCGACAGCGACTGAGTATCGTTGCTGGCAGCCGGTTGGGATGGCTGCTGATCAAGATCATGATGGTCCACTCAACCGGCTCTTCCAGTGTTTTTAACAGGCTGTTGGCCGCTGCAATATTGAGCGCATCCGCAGGCTCAATAATTGCCACTTTGAATCCACCCGCCTGGCTGGTCAGCGACTCTCTGGCAGTAAATTCACGGATGGCGTCCACCTTGATCGCCTTACCCGGCTCTTCCGGTTCTATTCTCCGGTAGTCCGGGTGGGTCTCCACCTGAAAAAGATGGCAACCTTTACAACGACCACAGGGTTCACCACCCTCCGATGGGGTCTGACATAGCAACGATGCCGTCAGGCGTATGCCGAAGCGGTGTTTGCCTAACCCCTCCGCACCGGTAATAAGGATCGCATGTGGCAGCCTGCCGCTCTCTCTGGCCCCCTGAAGGAGTTGCCGGTTTTCAGCATGCCAGGGTAGCTCTTCCAGTAGTTTAGCCATAACAACGGCCCCTGCAGGCACCCTTAACCTCCTCTGCAATCATCAATTTTGCTCCCGCTATGAGTATGATTTTTCACTCAAATGGCTATTTATTTTGTAACTATTCACCGGTAGGGGTCGGAGTCGATTGCCCACATGGATGTGGGTAAGAAGCGTGAGCTGGGAGCGGAAGCATTGCGCTGAGATCGTGGAAAAATGCACCAATTTTTGCCGCAATCGACTCCGACCCCGGGCACCAGCTAAACAGTTACCAGCGGTTTCTTTGTGGTGCTGAATAGTTACTTTATTTATATCCATAAATAGTGATTTCTGGACGCAGAGATCCAAAGTGAAGCAGTGAGTGATCGCTGAGGTTATCTTTGGAACCAGGATTTTCTCTGCGTGCTCTGCGCCTCCTCTGTGTTCTCTGCGTTCTGCTTTTTTCTCACCGTTTCAGCTGGTACTTACGCACCGCCCGGTTATGCTCTACAAGTGTATTGGAGAAGTGGTGCAGCCCTTTACCCTTTGCAACAAAGTAGAGACTTTTACCCGCTTCCGGATGAAGTACCGCACGTATTGCCTCCTTTCCCGGCATCGAAATCGGTGTCGGCGTCAGCCCCCGGTGGAGATAGGTATTATAGGGGGTATCGCGCTTCAGATCCTTGCGCCTGATATTACCATCAAAGTCCCTGCCCATGCCGTAGATCACGGTCGGGTCGGTCTGCAGCTTCATTCCCTTGCGCAGGCGACGGATAAATACACCGGCAATCCTCGGCCGTTCTGCGGCATCACCGGTCTCTTTCTCAACGATGGAAGCCAGAATCAAAGCACCCTCCGGCGATTTCAACGGCAGACCGGCTTCCCGCTCTTCCCACTCACTTGCCAGTCGCTGCTCCATGGCTTGGTAGGTGCGCTTGAGGAAAGCGAGGTCAGTGGTTCCTCTGGGAAAGTGATAGGTATCGGGAAGAAAACGCCCTTCTGGATGTTCTCCCGATACCCCAGCCTCTCCATAATCATCTCATGAGATTGCCCCTCAAGGGTCTGCTTCAGTGCAGGATGTGTAGCCACCGCCGTCAATACCTGACGAATATCCCACCCTTCAACCAGTGTCAACGAATGGCTCACCACTTTGCCCGAAACCAGCAATGCCAGAAGCTGTTTCGGTGTTGTGCCGGAAGTTAAATGGTACTCACCCGCCTTGATCTTCCCTGCACTGCCGTCCCAGCGAGCCATCAGGCGGAGATAGAGGCCGCTCTCAATAATCCCCCGCCCCTGCAGATCCATGGCCAGACGTGAAATTGAGGTACCTGGAGTGAGTTGGTAGTCAATACCCTGAGATGGTAGAGAGAGGGGTGTTTCAAGAAAGCGGTCATGCTCCATCCATGCCCAGGCGACAAGGAAGCTTACGAGTATGACAGACAGGCCCAAAATACGATGTAACATAATGAATAATTATGCCCGAATTTTAACTGGATAGCCTGGTTGAAATGAGCGGATTGAGGAAAAGCGGGACGCAGAGAGCGCGAAAGAGACGCAGAGGTAACTATTCAGCACACATAGTTCACTCGGCACTGAGTACTCATTACTAGGCAGTTGCGGAAGGAATATCTTTGGCAGGGATGCCAAAGTAAGCTTCATGGATGAATTTATGCGATTCCTGGAGCAACTGCCTGGTAATGAGTACGGCGTTCAGTATTGTGCTGAATAGTTACACGCAGAGAAAGATAGAAAACTAGTTATGTGATTTCCTCAGCGCTCTCTGTGTCTTCTCTGCGACCTCTCGGCTTTGGCTTCCTGCATCGCTCTACCTCCTGCATCCATGCAGTCGTGCGTCCCGCTTTATGCTTTTACCTCCAGACAAAAAAACGGGGCACTATGGCCCCATTTTCTCGGTGGATTGACGGTTATCACTCTTTCATGCGACGCATCACCACCGTACCATTGGTACCACCAAAACCGAAGGAGTTGGAGATGGCGACATCAATCTTCATCTCCCTGGCGGTATTGGGTACATAGTCGAGATCACACTCAGGATCCTGATTCTCCATGTTGATAGTGGGGGGAGCCACCTGATCACTGATAGCAAGCGCGGTAAATACCGCCTCGGCGCCGCCTGCAGCGCCAAGCATATGGCCGGTCATCGACTTGGTGGAGCTGACACAGAGCTTATAGGCGTGATCACCAAATGCACCCTTGATGCCCATGGTCTCGGCAACATCACCGGCGGGAGTTGAGGTACCGTGAGCGTTGATGTAGTCAACCTCCTCAACATTGATACCGGCATCCGCCAAGGCAAGCAACATACAGTCGCGTGCACCCTCACCATTCTCGGAAGGTGATGTCATATGGTAGGCATCGGAGTTCATACCGACACCAACCAGCTCAGCATAGATTTTAGCACCTCGTGCCTTGGCCATCTCATACTCTTCGAGCATCACCACTCCGGCACCGTCACTAAGAACAAACCCATCCCGATCACGATCCCAGGGACGCTGGCGCCCTGAGGATCATCATTACGGGTAGAGAGCGCTCTGGCGGCGGCAAAGCCACCCAGGCCCACCGGAGAAGTGGCCATCTCAGCACCACCGGCCACCATCGCATCAATGTAGCCGTGGCGGATCATCCGCGCAGCTTCACCAATATTATGGGTACCGGTACTGCAGGCGGAGACGATGGAGTAGTTGGGTCCCTTGAGACCGTATTTAATGGAGAGGTTTCCTGCCACCATATTGACAATATTGGCCGGCACGAAGAAGGGAGATATCTTTCTCGGACCACCTTTAAGGTAGGCGTGATAGCTGTTCTCAATTCCGGTGATGCCACCAATACCCGCACCAATGGCAACCCCTATCCTTTTGGCATTCTCCTCGGTTACTTCCAGGCCTGAGTCTTCAAGCGCCTGACAACCTGCGGCAACACCATAATGGATAAATTTATCCATTTTTCTGGCGTCCTTCTTCGATACATACTGTGTGATATCGAAATCGTAGATTGGGCCGCCAAAATGAACACTGAAAGGCTCTATATCAAAGTGGGTGATCGGCCGAATACCACTCTTACCCGCAAGCACATTGTCCCAGGACTCTTTAACGGTGTGACCCACCGGCGCGACCATACCCAGGCCAGTCACGACAACCCTTCTTACAGACATCTGCGATCTACCCCTTATGGGATCAGGAAAAGCAAAAAACCGCAGTCCGCGATAATACGGCATATGCGGCCTTGCTCGATTCAACAGGGAAAATCAGGTGTGGGCTTCGATGTATTCGACAGCCAGCTTAACCGTGGTGATTTTCTCCGCCTCTTCGTCAGGAATCTCGGTTTGGAACTCCTCTTCAAGCTGCATGACCAGTTCAACAGTGTCAAGAGAGTCTGCACCCAGGTCATCAACAAAAGAGGCCTCCGGGGTCACCTCGTCTTCAGAGACGCCCAGCTGTTCTACAACAATCTTCTTAACACGTTCTTCGAGAGAGCTCATGTTCTTTCTTTCCTCCGGATGGATAAGCAGCCGATCCCAGACCGACCGTGGCTATTGTATTCACAATCCCTAAAATTTAAAAGCGGATTATACTCCCTTTCTTCTTTCGAGGAAAATTACAGAATACCATTCAATTCAATAAGTTAATATATAAAACAAATAACAACAGAGTAATAAACCCCGAACAGCTACCCCATAAACATGCCACCGTTGACATGGAGGGTTTCTCCAGTAATGTAACCAGCGCCTGGAGATGCCAGAAAAACAACGGCACCTGCGATCTCTTCAGCATCACCGAGACGACCCATCGGAATACCCGACAACAGCGACTTGCGCTGCTCTTCAGGCAGTTCACGGGTCATGTCAGTATCGATAAACCCGGGAGCTACAGCGTTTACAGTTATCCCCCGCGGCCGATCTCCCGAGCCAGTGATTTGGTAAATCCGATCATACCGGCTTTGGCTGCAGCATAGTTGGTCTGTCCCGGATTGCCTGTCGAGCCGACCACGGAAGCGATATTGATGATGCGGCCGGAACGCGCTTTCATCATGGCGCGTATACACCCCTTCGAGAGCCGGTAGATTGAGGTCAGGTTGGTCTCCAGAATATCGCCCCAATCACCTTCTTTCATCCGCATCAGCAAATTATCGCGTGTGATGCCCGCATTATTCACAAGAATGGTAGGAGCGCCGAATTCGTCACCAATACGTTTCAACACACTATCAACTGAATCCTGTGCGGTGACATTGAGCAGCATACCAATACCCTTGAGACCCTCTTCAGCGAGCCGCTCGCTGATTGCTACAGCGCCTGCCTCAGTAGTCGCCGTGCCGATAACCGTCGCTCCCTGTTTGCCGAGGGCGTGGGCGATGGCGCGGCCGATACCACGGCTGGCACCGGTAACAAGTGCAATATCATTCTCAAGCATTAATCTATCCACCCTGATTTCAGGAAAACCCGCTTAGTATTTCACCAGGACAGAGCCCCAGGTAAAACCGCCACCAAAGGCCTCCATCAACAACGTCTCGCCTCTCTTGATTCTGCCATCTCTGACCGCCACATCGAATGCCAATGGAACTGAAGCCGCCGATGTGTTGCCATGATCGGCCACCGTTACCACCACCTGATCCATCGGCATGCGCAGCTTGCGTGCAGTGGCATTGATGATCCGCATATTTGCCTGATGGGGTATCAACCAGTCGATATCTGACTTCTCCAGGCCGTTCTTATCCAGGGTTTCATCAACAATGCGGCCCAGCGTATTGACCGCCATCTTGAAAACCTCATTACCCCGCATCTCTACATAGCCAGCACTCTCACCGATCCTGCGGAAACCGCTGGAGATACCTTCAGGAACCTGCAGAAGGCTTGCATAATCACCATCGGCATGAAGATGTGTGGAGAGAATGCCCGGCTCATCACTCGCTTCAATAACTACCGCCCCGGCACCATCACCAAAGAGGATGCTGGTACCACGATCCTCCCAGTTGATTATACGTGAGAAGGTTTCAGCCCCAATCACCAGCGCGCAGCGCGCACTGCCGGTCTTGATGAAGTTATCCGCCACACTCAAGGCATAGATAAAGCCGGTACAGACCGCCTGAATATCAAAGGCGGGACAGCATGAATATCCAGACGGCTCTGGAGCAGACAGGCGGTACTGGGAAATATCTGATCGGGGGTTGTGGTGGCAAGAACAATCAGGTCAATGTCCTGGGGGTTCTTGCCAGCGGCCTCGATCGCCCGGCGCGCTGCGTGCTCTGCAAGATCACAAGTCGTCTCACCCTCTGCGGCAATGTGGCGTTTGACGATGCCGGTACGTTCACGGATCCACTGATCAGTAGTATCAACCATCTTCTCCAGATCGAGATTGGTGAGCTCTCTCTCCGGTAGATAACCACCCGTGCCTATGATCCGTGAATAGATCAACTTTCTACCCGATTATTCATTTGTCTCTCCACCCCGTGGGCAATCCTTTCAGGGACATTGGTATAAACCGCCTTTTTGGCGATCCCGATAGCGTTTTCAAACGCCAGAACATCCGCCCCACCGTGGCTTTTGATCACGATCCCACGCAGCCCAAGAAAACTGGCGCCATTGTAGCGGCGCGGGTCGATGGTTCTGCGAAAACTTCTCATCACGGGCATCGCCAGCAGACCAACCAGTTTAGTAACAATATTTCTCGTGAATCCTGCTTTCAGCGAGTGGCTGACCATTTTAGCCACCCCCTCTGCGCTTTTGAGAGCTACGTTACCGACAAAACCATCACAAACAACGACATCGACTCCGCCCCTGTAGACATCATCGCCCTCGACATAACCGATATAGTTGAGTGTGCTGGCCGACAGCAGAGCATCCGCACCCTTAACCTGCTCGTTGCCCTTGATCTCCTCCTGACCAATATTCAACAACCCGATCCTGGGGCTCTTGATATCATCCACCGACGCAACCAGCTCACCGCCCATAACGGCAAACTGAAACAGGTGCTTGGCACTGCAATCGACATTGGCGCCAAGATCAAGCATCCAGGTATGCCCCTCAAGAGAGGGGAGCGCAGAGATAATTGCGGGCCGGTCAATATCCGGCAGCATCTTCAGAACAAAACGGGCGGTCGCCATCAGCGCCCCGGTATTACCGGCGCTGACGCAGGCATCCGCCGTACCGGCCTTAACCAGGTCGATGGCGACTCGCATGGAGGAGTCTTTTTTACCCCGCAACGCCTTCGACGGCAGCTCATCCATAGCCACCACTTCTGATGCGGGGTGAATACTCAACCGCTCACCGGTCTCCGCACCATCAAGGTGAGCCCTTATATCTTCTTCGATACCCACCAGAATGAGATTTACACTGTCGTCGCGCTGCAGAAAATCGATTGCCGCAGGCACCACCACTGACGGGCCGTAGTCACCACCCATTGCATCAAGCGAAATGGTTATCCGGTTGCTCATTCAGCAATTCCTGCAACACAAAATCAAGTTCATTCGGGCATAACAATTTCGGCCGCCCCGAACGGGACAGCCGAAAATCGTAAAACTGCGAATCCGCCAATAATAGCGACTATTCGCCTTTACCATCGACCACCTTGCGGCCGCGATAGAAACCGTCCGGGGTGACATGATGGCGCAGGTGAGTCTCACCGGAGGTTGGATCAACAGAGAGTGTCTCTCCATCGAGTGCATCGTGCGCGCGACGCATACCGCGCCTGGAAGGGGTTTTTCTGCTCTTCTGAACCGCCATGGATCAAGCTCCTGATTAATAATAAAAATCTTAAAGTTAATAATAAAATATTAAACAACAAGTAGCGAAACTATTCAGTAGATTGCGAAATTCGCACTTATCATCAACTCTTTCTGTCCGGCTTCAACCCGGCCAAAACGGCAAAAGGGTTAGCCTCATCTGTAGCGCTCTCCTGCCGCCTTTCGTCAAAATCACTGTCGGCAGACTCGCTCTTCAACTGCAGCGGGCAACCTCCCCGGGGGTGCTTCGGTACTTGGGGAATTGCCAACAGCAACTCCTCCTCTACCAGACCAAGCAGTTGGATGCGTCCCTCTTCCACCATCACCGGATCACACTCAACAGGCAGCAGCTCAGCCTCAGCCGGCGTCTCGATCAGCGCTAAATCAATGTCGGCGTCCACCGGCAGGGTCATTATTTCAAGACAACGCTGGCACACCAACGTCAGCTCCGCCTCAACACCACCTCTGATCCGCGCCCGTCCCTTTTCATCCCGGTAAAACTTAAGAGTGAACTCAGCCACCCCTTCCACACTCGCCAGTGCATCCGCCAGACGGGGCAGTTCACCCAGTCCGACAGCCCCGGATAACTCCTTTCCAAGGTTGGCGAGACGCCAAGGATCGACAAAATCTGACAAGCGCGACGACATAAGCCCGCCATAGTATTACGGGAAGAGGAGAACGTCAAAAGAATTACGCTATTTTTTACCGTTTGGGGTTCACGAAATAATCAGCCTCAATTTCCCACCAGCGCCAGCAACACCCCAGCTGCCACAGCCGAGCCGATCACGCCCGCCACATTCGGCCCCATAGCGTGCATCAGCAGGAAGTTATGGTGATTCGCCTCAAGCCCCACCTTATTGACCACCCGCGCAGCCATCGGTACCGCTGAAACGCCAGCGGCGCCGATCAGAGGATTAACCTTTCCTCCAGTGAGGCGGTACATCAACTTACCCATCAACACCCCTGTCGCCGTACCAATGCAGAAAGCAACGGCACCAAGGGCGAGAATTCCCAGTGTCTCAAGGGTCAGAAACTTATCAGCAGAGAGTTTTGAACCGACCGCCAGACCAAGAAAAATAGTGACTATATTGATAATCTCATTCTGAGCCGCTCGACTGAGCCGTTCCACTACCCCGGTCTCTTTAAGAATATTGCCGAACATCAGCATACCAATCAGTGGTGCCGCCGAAGGGAGAAAAAGAATACAGAGGATCAGTACCGAGAAGGGAAAGAAGATCTTCTCAAGCTTACTCACCGGCCGCAGCTGGGACATCACCACCTGGCGCTCTTTCTCCGTCGTCAGCGCCCGCATGATGGGGGGCTGGAATAATCGGTACCAAAGCCATATAGGAGTAAGCCGCCACAGCAATGGCACCAAGCAGATCAGGTGCCAGCCTGGAGGCGAGGAAGATCGCCGTCGGCCCGTCGGCACCGCCGATAATGGCGATGGCTGAAGCGTCTGCAAGGTGAAATCAAAGCCGGGAATGAAATTGAGGGCCAGCGCTCCCAACAGCGTGGCAAAAATACCGAACTGGGCCGCCGCTCCGAGAAACAGCGTCTTCGGCATGGCGATCAGTGCACTGAAATCGGTTAACGCCCCCACCCCCATAAAAATCAGCAGGGGAAAGACCCCGGTCTCGATGCCGACGTGGTAGACCATTCCCAGCAGGCCATCGGGGCCACCGATACCGGCCACTGGAATATTACTGAGAATGGCACCAAAACCGATCGGCAGCAGCAGCAACGGCTCAAAGTTCTTGGCTACAGCAAGAAAAATGAGCAGGCCGCCGACCAGCATCATCAATAATTGACCCCACCCCAAATTGGCAATCCCCATCGATTGCCACAACGCTTCTATGCCTCCCATACAATCAGCTCAACATAAGAAGGGCATCACCAACCTGTACGGTATCCCCCTCTTTCACTGTAATGGATGCAACCACTCCGTCACGGGTGGCTCGAACATCGGTCTCCATTTTCATCGCTTCCATTACCATCACCACATCACCGGAACTGACCGACTGGCCTTCGGTGACCTGGATTTTGAAGATGTTACCCGACAAGGGTGCCGGCATAGGCTCCCCGCCGCTGGGTGCTGAGGCAGCCGCCGGGGCGGGAACTGCAGCAGAGGGCGCGACACTCTGAACCTCGCCCCCACTGGAGACGGTGGCATTGTAGGCCTTGCCGTTGACCGATACCGTGTAAGCCTCGGGGCCGACCGCAGGCGCTGCAGGTGCGGGTGCGGGTACTGCAACAGGCTTGGATTCACTGCCCGGCACCGGTTCAAATGCAGCAGGATTGTTGCGATTCTCAAGAAATTTAAGGCCAACCTGGGGAAACAGCGCATAGATCAACACATCATCGACCTTGTCTGCCGCTACCGCTATGCCCTTCTCCTTTGCCAGCTGATCAAACTCGCTGGTCAATTTATCCAACTCATCATCGATCAGGTCGGCGGGTCGGCAAGTGATCGCCTCCCCCCCTTCAAGCACACGGGCCTGAAGCTCTTTGTTTACCGGAGCTGGTGTAGTGCCGTACTCCCCCTTGAGGACACCGGCGGTCTCTTTGGTGATGCTCTTATATCGCTCGCCCGTCAGTATATTGAGCACCGACTGAGTACCAACGATCTGTGAGGTCGGCGTCACCAGCGGTATCAGGCCAAGATCTTCGCGTACCCGCGGAATCTCCTCCAGCACTGCATCAAACTTATCCTCCGCCCCCTGCTCTTTCAGCTGACCCTCCATGTTGGTCAACATACCGCCGGGAACCTGGGCCACCAGAATGCGTGAATCCACTCCCTTCAACGCCCCTTCAAACTTGGCGTACTTCTTACGCACCTGCCGGAAGTAGGCTGAGATCTCCTCCAGAAGATCCAGATTGAGACCGGTATCCCGTTCGGTACCGTCGAAAACAGAGACCACCGACTCGGTGGCAGAGTGACCGTAAGTCATGCTCATCGAGGAGATGGAGGCATCGACCATATCGATACCCGCCTCGGATGCCTTGGTGATAGTAGCGGTGCTGAGCCCGGTGGTTGCGTGACTATGAAGGGCAATAGGCACCGAGATCGACTCTTTCAATTTGCTGATAAGTTCAAATGCAACATAAGGCTTAAGCAACCCGGCCATATCCTTAATACAAATCGAGGTACAACCCATATCCTCAAGGCGTTTGGCCATATCGAGCCAGTATTGAAGATTGTGTACAGGACTGACGGTGTAGGACATCGCGCCTTGAGCGTGCTTGCCGACCTTGAGGGTTGCCTTAACGGCGGTTTCAAAGTTGCGCAGATCATTCATGGCATCAAAAATACGAAATATATCCATCCCGTTGACCGCCGCCCGCTCGACAAATTTCTCAACAACATCGTCTGCATAGTGACGATAACCGAGAATATTCTGCGCCCTGAAGAGCATCTGCATCGGTGTATTGGGCATCGCCGCCTTCAGCCTGCGCAGGCGCTCCCAGGGATCCTCCCCAAGAAAACGGATACAGGAGTCAAATGTAGCGCCACCCCAGGTCTCAAGGGACCAGTAACCAACCTGATCAAGCTTGGGCTGCAATCGGCAGCATATCCTCGATACGCATACGGGTCGCGAAGAGGGAC
>MOXF01000029.1_pt1 | contig 16176 bp, 15 predicted proteins | sample 1471201 | NCBI WGS metagenome assembly MOXF01 (sample SAMN05358035, study PRJNA327811) | mollusc metagenome | isolation source: Phylotype B (NB1) bacterial symbionts from gill | host: Thyasira cf. gouldii | place: Canada: Bonne Bay, Newfoundland | collected 2010-08
GTGCACACTCATAGCGTTCACTGAAACGGTTCTGCATCGCTTGTTCTTTCTGCTCGCGAGCCTGTGAATGGCAATAGTGTAAAGGGGCGGGTTCTAGCCGCCGTTCTCAAGGTGATCGCGCTTCTTCTCGGTGTAGCTGGCGACGATCTGTCGAGCCTGTTCGGCGTTGTAGGGACGCAAGCCGCGCAGCACCATCAGCTTCTCACCTCGTCCCACTACCTCACCACCGGCAACAATGGTGAATTTGAGAGAAGCGTTCCCCTTATTGCCGTTGATCTCAAGTTCGGCACCGCTGAACTCCAGGCTCGGCTCAGAGATATCCAGCCGGTCAAGATCAATCACCATACTCTTGTAGATGATGAGAGGTCGTGATGGATTGATCATCACGTTATGCTCAGTCATCAGCGAAATCAGGAGATCAGGAAAGGTGTGACCGGAAAAGGTCACATAACTGTGGGTAAGGTCACGGATCAGTTGGCGCTCATCGGTTACCTCACCAGAGTGTTCAACCTCAAGATAGCTCTTCTGACCGTCGGTAATGGAAAAATTGCCTGAGACCGAAGTGGGAAGTCTGAGCTTAACACCATCGCTGACCATCCCGGAGAAAACGAATTGCATATGTCTGCTCAATCCGTATTTGTCCAGCACCACGGAGAAAAGAAGGTCGCCGGGTACACAAAACAGCTTGGCGTCAATATTGTGTATCGGATTGAAGTCATCCGCGATCTCCTTGGCAAAGCGGCTTGCCTGCTCTCTTGAGAACATAATATTTTCATCAACTTTAGTGAAGTAATTATCAAGAAGCATTAACTAATTCCGTTTCTGATGGTTTTCGAGTGGGGTATCTTAACAGGCAATGGCAGCGGCAGACAGGATCGGTTCTATTGTTGGAATGCAATGGGATGACAGTGGCATTTTGTACCTTTTTATACTTAAATCGGCCCTGTACCAAAATCCTGAAAACCACAGTTATGGTGGAACAAAGGTGTTGTAGGAGCGAACTTGTTCGCGATGGACTACGATACGTGCTCTTCGCGAACAAGTTCGCTCCTACTCCTGAGTTACGGATTACCGTGCTGAACAGCTACCAGCGATTTCTTTGCGGTGCTGAATAGTTACAATGTGAATATGGCTCTCATGCTGAAAAAAGAGCTAAACTCTGGTGTGGATTTTCCTCTTACTCAACATGTGAGCTGTTCAATGAAACCATCCTATGCCGCTACTACCTGTCCCCATGACTGTCCCTCCGCCTGTTCTCTGGAGGTAGAACTGCTGGATAACAAAACAATCGGAAAAGTACACGGTGCCAGGGATAACAGCTACACCGAAGGCGTAATCTGCACAAAGGTGTCGAGGTATGCAGAGCGGGTTCACCACCCCGACCGCTTGACTCAGCCGTTGCGGCGTGTCGGCGCCAAAGGGAGGGGCGGTTCATCCCGATCTCCTGGGATGAAGCGCTGGATGAAGTTGCTCATAATCTGAAGCGGGTTGCTGAGAGTGCCGGTTCCGAGGCGGTCTGGCCCTATTACTATGCCGGCACCATGGGGCAGTTGCAGCGTGACGGCATCAACCGGTTGCGTCACGCCATGGGTTATTCGCGGCAGAAGAAGACCATCTGCACCTCCATCGCCTACAGTGGCTGGAGTGCGGGGGTTGGCGCGGTCTGGGGAAGTGATCCCCGCGATATGGCAAAGAGTGACCTGATTGTTATCTGGGGCTGCAATGCGGTCGCCACCCAGATCAACGTAATGACCAAGGTGGCCCAGGCTAAAAAGAGCAGAGGGGCGAAACTGGTTGTCATTGACCCCTACCGAACTCCCACTGCCAAGAAAGCGGATCTTCATTTGATGCTGAAACCCGGTACCGATGGCGCCCTTGCGACCGCGGTGATGCATATGCTCTTTGCCGAGGGGTATGCCGACAGAGAGTATCTGGGAAAATATACCGACCTGCCGGACTCCCTGGAGCCTCACCTGCAATCACGCACACCCGAGTGGGCCAGTGACATAACCGGGGTGAGCGAGGAGGAGATCAGGCAGTTTGCCAGACTCTATGGTGAGCATAAAAGGAGCTTTATCCGTTTGGGTATAGGCTTTAGCCGAAGCCGCAACGGTGCGCACAATGTGCACGCCGTCAGCTGCCTGCCCGCCATTACCGGCGCCTGGCAACATGAAGGGGGCGGGGCGCTGCTGGGCACCAGTGGTCTCTTTCATCTGGATAAGACGCTGATAGAGGGAGGGGATCTGTTTGATCCCACGGTTCGTGAGTTGGATATGTCACGTATCGGTCCGATACTCTGTGGCGATCCGCAAGATCTCTCAGGTGGTCCGGCGGTCAACGCCCTCTTTATTCAAAGCTGTAATCCAATGGCAGTGGCGCCCGATCACTCCGCTGTTCGCCGTGGTTTCCAGCGGGAGGATCTGTTTATCTGTGTTCATGAGCAGTTTATGACCGAAACGGCGGCAATGGCGGATATTGTATTGCCGGCCACCACCTTTCTCGAACATGACGATCTCTATCTCAGCTATGGTCAGGTACACCTGCAGTTGGGGTGCCGGGTGATTGAGCCCCTGGCGGATTGCCGCTCCAACCACCAGGTGATATGTGACTTGGCGAAACGGCTCGGTGCCGAGCACCCGGCTTTTCCATGAGTGCCGAAGAGCTGATAGATGCAGCACTGCTGCAGTCGGATTACCCGGGCTTCCAGGCATTGAAGGAGCAGCGCTGGCTCGATTGCAGTAAATCAGAGCGCGAGATGAATTTTCTTGATGGCTTCGGTTGGCCGGATGGCCGCTTCCGCTTCCAGCCTGACTGGAAGGCCCTGGGGGATGTGGAAGGTAAAATACCTCCACTTCCCGATTATTGGGACGCCATCGACCAGTCATCTGCTGAGTATCCCCTCAGGCTGATTACCCCGACAGCAAGATCATTCCTAAATACAAGCTTCACCGAGACAGCGGGTGCAAGAGAGCGTGAGATAGGACCCAGGTTGTTGATTCATGCTGCTGATGCAACAGCGGCTTCTGTCTCCGATGGGGAGCAGGGTGCGGGTGGGCAGCAGGCAGGGAGAGATAATATTGGCGGTGAAAGTGACTGAGGGTATTGCACCCGGGGTGCTGGTCGTTGAGGGGATCTGGCTGGGTCGTGATTTCGATGGAGGGCAGGGGATCAATACCCTGACCAGTGCCGATGCGGCGATGCCTGATGGCGGTGCGGTATTTCACGACACTTCGGTTTGGGTCAGGGGTTTGTAGGGGATAGTTGGATCGCGCATCGAGAAAGCGCTCCTACAGTGGGTATGTCGCGATACCGCCCTGTAGGAGCGGTTTCTCGAACCGCGACGGAGCCCGGATCGTGCATCGAGAAGGCACACCAATAGAAAAGACGAAATATCTTCCTACCGGAGAAGATTAACCGTGGCGCTGTTGTCGGCCGCTGTGGCTCTTTTTTTCACTACTGTCGGCAGTGGATGGTGTCGGTGGCATGAGAAAAGGAGGTCGACCTTTGATTGCGCAGCGTGAAAAATCTTTTGTTAGAATCTCGGTCGCGCTCTCTTCTGTGATGTTCAGTTCATTTGTCATTCCCCGGTAGAGCAACTCAAAGAGCCGTTTGAGTGCTATCCGGTGCACCTGTTTCGTCGTACGAAAGAGCCAGTCACTGAGTTGCATAAAACGTGCAAAGGGTGCATTACCGAGTATCGCCGGCAGACTCTCCCTGAAACGGCCTGAGTTGGCAATCATCTCCCAATAACGGGTGAAGCGGGTCAGGCGTTGCATGGTGGCGAAGTCGATGCAGCCGGTCTGGAGTATGTCGTAGGGCGGGTTGGGGTTGTAGCACATCCCGTACTTCTCGGTGTGGCGGATAATGGGGGTGCCCTTCAGTCGTTTCAGTATGCCCAACTGTATCTCGTGAGGCGCCAGGGCGACCAATTGGTCGAAGCTCCCGGCGATGCTGCTGAGATCCTCTCCCGGTAGGCCAAAGATGAGATCAGCATGAATATGGGCGTGGGTCTGTGTCCTCAACCAGCGGAGATTATCTTCTGTTACCCGATTGTCCTGTTTGCGGCTGATCCGTTGTTGCACCTCTGAATTGAAGGTCTGTACCCCCACTTCAAGCTGCAGAGAGCCTGGAGGGAAGCGTTGCAACAGTGCTTTCAATCGTTCGGGTAGCTGGTCAGGGATAACTTCGAAGTGAAGAAACAGCGGTTCACTCATCCTTTCCAGAAAGAACTCGAGAATGATACAGCTGGAATCCGGTTTAAGGTTGAAGGTGCGGTCGACAAATTTAAAGTGGCGTACACCACGGGTGAGGAGCTTTTTCAGCTCGGCGAGAAAGGGCTCCAGTGGGAATGTCAGGGTGCTCCTGTCGAGAGCGGAGAGACAGAATTCACATTTGAATGGGCAGCCGCGTGATGCTTCTACGTAGATCAGGCGGTGAGCGATATCCTCATCACTGTAGAGAGGATAGGGGGAGGCGAGGCTGCTGAGATCAGGGAGAGGGGGGTGGATCACCTTATCAAGGGGTGGGTTGCCGTTGAGGATCTCCCGGCAAAGCTGCGCAAAAGCGAGATCCGCCTGGCCGGTGATCAGAAAGTCCCCATGTTTGACAATCTCTTCGCTCTGCCACTCATGGCTCACCTCCGGCCCGCCAAGAATGATCGTTGTCTCCGGGCTGATGGTTTTCAGCAGCGCCAGCAATCGCCGGCTCTGCTCGATGTTCCAGATATAGAGGCCGATACCGATAATCAGTGGCCGCTCAGCTAATAACTGCTCGGCAATATCGCAGGGCCAGGGTTCCAGAGTGAACTCGCGGATGGTGGTTTTCTCTCTCAACTCTCCCATATTGGCCAGCAGATAGCGCAGACCAAGAGAGCTGTGAAGGTGGCGGGCATTGAGGGTGGTGAGGATGATCTCAGCCATGGGGTTTATTGGTATTTATATGGAGCTTGCTCTGGAAGGAAGTCACCGCAACAGCTTTGCATGACGTGTTCAGAGGTTCCTTTAGATGGATGACGCCATAATCGAGGTTTTTTCAAGACGTTCGGCAAGGGTTCGCAGCAGCTCTCTGTTGAACTTTGTCTGCAGTTGCATCGATGCCTGCTGCAACGCTTCGCTCCCGATTTTGATGATGGTGACCGGTGAATTGCTTACTACGCTGGCACTGCGAGCTTTTTTCTTGCCGTGATATAGGCATTTCACCAAAACACTGGCCCGTCCCAACAAGGCCGAGGAAGGAATCATTTTTCATAATACGGGCATCGCCGGAGGCGAGAATGAAGACTGAGCCACCGATTTTACCCTCTTCAAGGAGTATTTTTGATGTTTTGAAGTAGCGCCACTTACTAATCCGCAGCATCTCCCAGAGTTCAACATCAGTGAACTCGTGGAAGAACTTGAGACCCTTGAGGGTATTGAATTTACGGCTGTCTGAAGCTTCAACAGCGGGCGAAATATTCAGCTGCTCATGGGCAACCGCAAGATCTCGTGCAACGTCCGCCCAACTGCCGTAACGCTCTTTCAGATCTTTCTTCAGGCAACGGTTGACGATTTTTACGACCCCCTCCGGCAGGCCGCTGCGAACCGTCTCCAGCGGTGTGGGGGTTGATGGGTGATCTTCTGGATCAGCTCATACTGGTTGGACGCACTATAGGGGAGTTTGCCGCTGAGAAGTTGATACATCACCACACCCAGAGAGTAGATGTCGGTCTGCTGAGTCAGCGTCTGGTTGCTCAACTGCTCCGGGGACATATAGCTTGGGGTGCCGACGGCATCCATGATCTGCGTAATGTCGGAGTTAACCAGCAGCGCGGTACCGAAGTCACTGATTCTTACATCGCTTCCACCGGTGGTAAGCAGGTTTCCTGGTTTGATATCCCGATGGATCAGCCGAAAAGATAGGCGTGTTCCAGTGCATTGCAGCATTTGAAGATAATCTCTATGACATCATCGGTGGGCAGCAGTTTGTCCGGTTTACAGAACTCTTTGAGCGTACTCCCAGGGATGTACTCCATGACGATGTAGTGCATCTCATGCTCCGTACCCGCATCATAGACTGAGACGATGTGAGGGTGGCGCAGCTTACCTGCCAGACTCGCTTCATTCATAAACATCTTCTTGAAGCGATAGCCGGTCTCAGGATCGTCCATAACACTCTGGTGAGCGATTTTTATTGCTACTTCCGCGTTGGTAAAGGGGTCTTTAGCCAGATATACAGACGCAGTCGCCCCTCTTCCCAGCATTTTGCGGATTTGGAACTTGCCTATAGTAGTTCGGGTCAGATCCTCGATTTTTCTATCTCGCCTGATCGATGGATGTGCAGTGATTCTTTCGAAACAGATCACACCGCTGGATAAACAGTTCCGAGCTTTTCGGCATCGGTACCCTTGCTCCTGAAAGGTAGGTGATAAGTGCTGAACCTGCAAGGATCAACTTTTTCACTTTTCCCATACGGTGGAGCAGGTTGACATCAGGCTGATCGATTTCCACCGGGCTGAACTCTTCAACCCGCTCTCTCGACGAGATATAGATCGGCCAGACGGTAAAGAAGGCGGGGTCACTTTTCATCGTCTCCATCTGCAGCTTGGATGCCTGTCCGTACTCCCTCAGCACCTCCTCAAGGCCGACAAGATGTACTTCATCTCCCAGCACATCAATCAAATGATCAATAATTCTGTCTATCTCCTGCATGGCTTGGGAGATTTTGCAGTAGCGGGATGCGAATAGCTGGGAAATGGGTTGGGTAAACGCCTTAAAGGGCTCACCCCAGAGCTCATCAATTCCCTCCTGACCACTGTAGTGCTTCACCTGTTTACCCAGCTCCAGCGCCTCTTTGAAGCAGTTGCTGCACTGTTTCATCAGCTCATCACTACGGGTGATTTGAACCCCTTTCTCCTCCAGATTAACCACTGCGGTGAAGATATCGGTTGCCCGGTTGAACAGGGCGCCAGCAAGTATTGCGGCATTCACCCGTTTCCTCGCCGGATCGGTCTCCCGCTCATAGGCTGCTCTTGCCTCTTCCAGGCGGTGACCAGGAGTGTTGATGCCTATCTCGGTATGGTGGAAGGCCCTGCGGGTGAGGCTGTCGATCAGTACTTTTCGGTTGGTGAGAGTATCTTCCAGCTCGGGATAGTGACGAATCCAGTGGCCGTCGTAATAGATACACTCCTTGCCATCGAAGTTTTGCTTGGTGCCGTTTTCTGCTCTGCTATTCATAATGTGGTGCTGACGAAACCAGGTCGGGAGGTCAGAGAACTACAGGTTTGTCTCTCCATCCACAGTGACTCAGTGGTATTGATAGAGACACTACAGCCAAGTAGTAGTTCAGACCGACATAAACGGATGCAATTAATTACTGAAACTGTGCAATCCGTCACTTTTGATCACTGGATCCGCCTGTTGGTACCTTCATTAAAGTTAGTCTGTATATGGGTACAATCAGGCCAACCGTGTGGAATTGAAGCCTTCGTCCCTCATAACCTATCGTGGGAGCTCTCTGAGCAGCAGGCTCCCTTGGCCGCAGTATATCCTGAATTCGCCGTTTTTCCATGCCTTCAATGCTGGTATTTCTATCTGGCTTATCTGCCTATGGGTAGCTACAACTACCCGCTACCGCTCTCAGATCGTATATTTACAGAACAGGAACATAATTCATCACCTCCAGTTCATAAGCCCCTTGATAATATTAGGGTGGAAAAGAGGTGAAATGTACTTTGTATTCACCTATTGTATTTGTCTGCTCCAAGCTTCCATGAGTTAGAGTGTATGGGACAGAGCCATCATTAAGCGTTAAAGGAAGAATCATGTGTATCGCTCTCCCCATGCAGATTATCGAGCAGTATGAGCATACCGCCCGTTGCCGTGGACGCGATGGGGAGCGGGTAATCAGCACTCTGTTGATCGGCCCCCAGGAGCAGGGGGTTTGGGTTCTCAACTCTCTTGGTCATGCACGGGAGGTGATTAGTGGAGAGGAAGCGGCGAAGATCGAGGATGCACTGGCCGCTGTTGAGGCAATTATGCGAGGTGAAGAGCCGGATGTGGACAGCTACTTTCCTGATCTGGCCGCAGGCAAGCGGCTTGTCGGGCCACCTGATGAGTAGGGCGGCGATGTTCAAGCAGAATAACGGGGTCGTACCGGGAAACAGATAGTAATAAAGTCATGAATAGCAAACCAATCACAACACTGAAAGAGCTGTTCGATAACAGCACAGCGCGTTATTCGGAAGAACCCTGTCTCTCCTGGACGGATGGTGGTGGGTATAACTATCGGGAGTTTGGTGGGCAGGTAAGCATATTGCGGGAATTTCTGCGTGAGCAGTCGGTGATGCCGGGTGATAATGTGGCCATTCTGGGTGAGAATATGCCCAATTGGGGGGTGGCCTATTTTGCCATTGTCACCATGGGAGCGGTGGTGGTTCCGATCCTGCCGGAGTTCCATGCCGATGCGGTTCACCATATCCTCAGACATGGAGAGTGCAAGGCGCTGTTTGTCTCTGAGCGCCTCTATTCCAAGGTGGATGATTTCAGTTTTGAGAGTTTGAAGCTGATGCTCCTACTGGATGATTTTGACCTGATTCCACCGGAGGCATCAAGGGCGACACTGTCGAAAAGCCTCAAGGCGGGGGTCAGGGAGTTTATCCGGGTGCGCAGTAACACCAGCCCGGACACAATCACATCAGATGAGCGGGCGGGTGCGGATGAGGTGAGTACAAATAGCCTTGCGTGCATTATTTATACCTCTGGTACCACAGGTAATTCCAAGGGGGTAATGCTCAGTCACGGCAATCTGATGTTTGATGTTGAGGCTGCCTTAGGGGCATTTCCGATAGAGGTTGAAGACCGTTTCCTATCGATTCTACCGCTGTCACACACCTACGAGTGCACCCTTGGATTTCTTATCCCCCTGCGTTGCGGCGCGGCGGTCTATTATCTGAAAAAGCCCCCCACCGCCGGGGTGCTGCTACCGGTGATGGCTAAATTGCACCCGACTATCATGCTCAGCGTTCCGTTGGTGATTGAGAAGATCTACAAGATGCGGATTCAGCCGAAATTCTCCGCCAATCTGCTGATACGCACACTCTATGGCATCCCCCCTGTGCGTAGAGCACTCAACCGCCTTGCAGGGAAGAAACTGATGGAGACCTTTGGTGGACAGCTCCGCTTCTTCGGCATCGGTGGTGCTGCAGTTTCAGCTGAGACCGAACGTTTTCTCAAGGAGGCCCGCTTCCCTTACGCCATCGGCTACGGTCTGACGGAAACTGCCCCCCTGGTGGCCGGTGCAAAACCATCGGATACCCGCCTGCGCGCCACCGGCCCGGCCTTTCCGGGGATGGAGATCCGTATCGACAACAGTGATTCCACCGGTGGTGAAGGTGAAGTGCAAGTCAAAGGCGGTAATGTGATGCAGGGATACTATCGGGCGCCGGAAGCAACCGCCGAGGTATTTACCGGGGACGGCTGGTTTAGAACCGGTGATCTTGGCTACATCGACAGTGACGGCTACCTCTATATTCGTGGACGGCTGAAGAACATGATGCTTGGCCCCGGTGGTGAGAATATCTACCCGGAAGAGATCGAGGGAGTGATCAATGAGCAGGATGTGGTGCTGGAGTCATTGGTGTTTGAGCGCGAAGGGAAACTCCTGGCGAGAATCTACCTCGACTACGACAAGCTCGATGAAATCCATGGCGTGAAGGAGTTGAGCGAAGGTGAGATAAGGGATGTAATTGAGTCACTGCTCAATGAGATAAAAACAACCGTCAACAGCCGCGTCTCCAGCTTCTGCCGCCTCAAGCAAATCATAGAGCAGCGGGAGCCGTTCGTTAAAACACCGACCATGAAGATCAAGCGTTTTCTTTATGTAGAGTGATGTTTGAAAACGGTGTCGGGAACAATCCCTGTGGTTGGTTCTATAACGTAAGAAATTACCTACACCTCTTTCAGCGCAATCTTTGAGCTTTTTGATTTAGTATCTCTCCTCAAGGACTATATGGAAAAGGAAGCAGGTCAAGGATGGCCCAAGGACGAGGACGAAATGAAAAAGGAAACTGGTCAAGGATGACCCAAGGACGAGGACGAAATGAAAAAGGAAGTTGGTCAAGGATGGCCCAAGGACGAGGACGAAATGAAAAAGGAAGCAGGTCAAGGATGGCCCAAGGATGAGGACGAAATGAAAAAGGAAGTTGGTCAAGGATGACCCACGGACGACCTCCCCGAAGCAAATGTCGGTAACACGGCAAATCTGCAAAACTCTACCGCTTTATCTCAAACTAACCCTTTACTGTTTCCTGATTGCCCCTGAAATTTAGCCGGAAATGAACGCAAATAAACGCGAATATGACCCTAAATTTACCCTTCGCGGATAAATTCCCACGGTACTGAACGATATAATCATCGAGGATGTGTTCAGATGCTTCGCAATATAAGGGATGTTTTCCAAATATTTGCGTTCATACGCGTTTATTTGCGGCCAATATTGATTGATCTTCCTCTATCATTGGCTGAGCATCAGAGGTAGTCAGGTACTGTTATATTTGGCATTAGTGCGAGAGCAGTCGAATATAGCTGACCAATGCCTCGACATCACCCTGCTGATGATACCGCGCCATCCCGGCATAAATTTCCCCTTACCATCAAGAATACTGCTGACTAACTCCTCGTTGCTCATACGATTCGTCTCATTGGAGTTGGTGTGATCCATTGGTTTCATTCTCATCATCACCGTCATGATGCCGTCGCCGCCACCCTCTTCGCCATGACAGACCTGACAGTATTTGTGATAGAGAGGCATACCAACTTCAGGATCCCCCATCAAACGGTGTTTGGAATTGCCCAGAAAGCGGAGGTAGGCGATCAAAGCCTCGACCTGGGCGTCGCTAAAGATACCCTTCCATTCAGGCATGGCGTCACTGAGCAGGTTGTGTCGGTCGCGCCCCGTTATGGTCTGTCGCCCGTTGCCGCTGATAATCTTTTTTAGAATGGTGTCACTTCTGGAGCGCACAGTAGTGGTCAGGTCAGCCGGGGAACGCTTCAACTCTTCTGCGAGTGGGCCATCCCCCTTGCCTCCGACCCCATGGCATAGCCAGCAGTATGAGACAAACAGTCTTCTCCCTCGTAGGCGGGTGGTGGATTGACCGAGAGTGCAGGTGTACAGATTGTTAACAGGACAAGCAATACGACAGCCTGGGTGATCGTTCTCATGGATTATCTCCCACATTAGAGCCGGTAGTTTCCGGCATGCCCCCATAATTAGGGGGAATTTATTATAATAATCAAGCTGATAAATGAATGAAAAACAGTGTCAAGCCATAGCTTCTGAGGCTACATAACTCCATCCCTTGAATATCATGCTGCGCGTCGCTTCCTAGCTTTTAAAGGGAAAGTGTAGACCGGATATTTGATAAGGGAAGCCCGAGCGTATTATGAGCAGCCGGAAATTGCTTCAATTATTCCGTTAACCTTCTGTTGGAGAGAGAGTGTGGGTCACCAATAACTGGGTGCCATGGTGAGTGCCCTGTTGTTTGTGGGTCACGGTGATCCGCACCCACAGGGGTAAATCCCTCTTGTAGCGCTACAGTCCTGCTATGGTTCGTCTTAGCGGGGTTTTTCTGTCTAATGCATTGGCGCCAGAAGGTTTTTCAGGGAGGTTCGGGAGGCTTAATAGTGCAAAAATAGCCATTTAATCGCAATTACAACGAAATAATGTTGAAAATATGCATTAATAGCTCTACTCTATCTATTATGATCTATCGATATAAATTTAAAAACTTTTTCTCGTTCGCGGAAGAAACAGAAGTTTCTTTGGCTGTGAGTCAACATGTGCCTAGTAGTGACTCTATTGGTAATAGTGAAGCGGGCGCTCGCCTGTCCAAAGCTATGGCTATCATGGGTTCAAATGCTAGTGGTAAAACTAATCTGCTGAAGCCACTGAACTTCCTTCACTGGTTTGTTAATGATTCCTTTCAATGGTCGGTAAATAATCAAGTACCGCTTTATCCTCATATGCTGTCTACCAATAAGCCATCAGAATTTGAAGTAGAGTTCGATTTTTCTGGTGAACTCTGGAAGTATCAGCTTAAAGCGACCACAAAACGTGTCATCTGGGAAGCCTTATATAAAAAAGTTTCTCGATACAGCTACATTTTTACTCGTGAATGGAAACCCAAAGACCGTAGCTACATCATCAAACAGAAAGGTTTTGGTTTTAATAAAAGAGAGGCTGAAAAAGTAAGAGAAAACGCTTCACTGATTTCAACGGCTGCACAATACGGCGTTGAGTTGGCTAAAGCATTTCGATCTCTATCAATTCAATCAAATGTGGATTTATTTGGCCGTGTGCGAACTGCTCGTGATTCGGTGAATGGTGTGGCGAAGTTCTTCAAGAATAATCCCTCACATAAAAGCCACATGGTTAAACTTTTGAGGGCATGGGATCTGGGTCTTACGGATGTGGAAATACGCCAGCTCAACGTAAATCCTGAGAAACCTGAAGAGATGAAAGATTTCCTTGTTGGCATCCATGGAAACAGTAAAGGAAAATTTGAACTGCTCTTTCTCCAGGAGTCAAGCGGTACCCAAGGTGCACTAATACTACTCTCTAAAATCTTACCGGTTTTAGCTGATGGTGGTTTGGTTGTCATTGATGAGCTAGAGGCTGATTTGCATCCTCATATGTTAGAGCCTATTTTGAATCTATTTTTTAATAAGAAAACAAACCCGAACAATGCACAGATTATTTTTACCTGCCATGCTGCTGAAGTGCTCAATCTCTTGCATAAATCACAGGTAACTCTGGTAGAGAAAGATCATGAGCACACAAGCCATGCTTGGCGCCTGGATGAAGTACAGGGTATTCGTGCTGATGATAACTTGTATGCTAAATACATGGCTGGTGCTTATTCTGCTGTACCAGAGGTTTGACCCAGTTGGCAAAGAAAAAAAGAATAATCCTAAAAACCATCTTGATAGTTGCCGAAGGATTTTGTGATAAAGCCTTTGTTGATTATCTGAAGAGCCTCTACATCAAGCGAAGTTGTGGCGTGACTGTGAAGGTGAAAAATGCAATGGGAAAGGGCTCAATTCATGTTGTAAGGCACACTATTAGGATACGGGAAGGGTTTGATGTAAAGGCTGCGTTCTATGACACAGATGTGCCGCTACCAGACGGCCACAGGAAAACTGCAAACGGAAAGGGAATCCGATTAATTGAATCAAATCCGTGTCTTGAAGGTTTGCTGTTGGATATTCTTGGGAAATATGTGCCACATTGCTGTGCTGAATGTAAAGAAAGTTTTATCCCTGAACTGGCTGGCAAAGATCCAACAGAGCCCGATAGCTACTCCATTTTCACCAAAGACATACTGGAGGCGAAGCGAGGTCAGGTTCCTGAGCTAGAGCAATTACTAACTCTATTAGAAGGAGAGTTAGCCTCCAGCCTGGACGGTATAACCTCAAGCTTTGTGGTTTGCTATACTCAACCTGCTTTCCGCCAAGCTGGACACGCTAAGCTCCGTCGGTCGTGGCACTTCCATGGTCACCTGCAGGGGTGGGAGTTTTTTGCAGTCTGAGTAGACCTGAAGAATTTTCTCTTTCATTGCTCCCAGATGTTACGTCCCTCCTTATTCACGCCACTTCGTTCCAACCTATTTGAGGTGAGATATACGCAGTTGTCCCATGCTCTTTCAGGGAGAATGATTCCCTTCAAGAGCATGGGACGATTGAGTTGTTCGGGCCGAAAGATTCATTAATATATGGGGAGTGGGCCGTCTACATTAGAGCACAATGATGTGGCGCGGGCTTAAACAGTAGAATAATAGGGATTTACAGAGGTTTTACGCATGATAAGTAGGTATAAAAAAAGCACCCCAATTTCTTGTAAGTGCTTGTTTTAATTGGTGGGCGGTACTGGGTTCGAACCAGTGACCCCTGCCGTGTGAAGGCAGTGCTCTCCCGCTGAGCTAACCGCCCCTTGAAGAGGTTGCGAATAATAGTGGTTGCTGCTTTTCAGGTCAAATGTTTCCTGCGCATTTTTGCCGCCCTCTGGTAGAATGCGACTCTTTTCAGAACCTTGGCCGACAACTCAAATTTTATGACCATCCGTACCCGATTTGCTCCCAGCCCCACCGGTTATCTGCATGTGGGCGGCGCGCGCACCGCGCTCTTCTCCTGGCTCTATGCTCGAAAGCATGGCGGCAGTTTTGTCCTGCGTATAGAGGACACCGATATCGAGCGCTCTACCGAGGCGGCTGTGAATGCCATTCTTGAGGGCATGACTTGGCTTGGTCTCGAATATGAGGAAGGACCGTTCTATCAGACCCATCGATTCGATCGTTATAACGAAGTGATTGATGAGTTGCTGGAGAAGGGGCATGCCTACCGCTGTAACTGCTCTAAAGAGCGCCTGGATGAGTTGCGCTCCGCCCAGGAGAAGAGTGGCGGAAAGCGCGGCTATGATGGTCACTGCCGTGATCTCCTGGTTGACCCCGATGCGCCCCATGTAATCCGCTTCAGCAACCCCCAGGACGGAGGGGTGGTGATGGACGATATGATCCACGGTAAGGTGGCGGTGGCCAACGAAGAGCTGGATGATCTGATTATCCGCCGTACCGATGGCTCACCCACCTATAATCTGACCGTGGTGGTGGATGATCACGACATGGGGATCAGCCATGTAATCCGTGGTGATGATCACATGCGTAATGCCATCCGCCAGATCAACATCTTCAAGGCGATGGGGGTGGATATTCCCAAGTATGCCCATGTGGCGATGATTTTGGGTGATGACGGCGCCAAGCTCTCGAAACGGCATGGTGCGGTCAGTGTCATGCAGTATAAGGAGGAGGGCTATCTGCCGGAGGCGCTGCTTAACTATCTGGTGCGATTGGGCTGGTCTCATGGAGATCAGGAGATATTCTCTGTTGATGAGATGATTCAGCTGTTTGAAATCGATGATGTCAACAAAGCCGCCTCCGCCTTCAACACAGAAAAGCTGCAGTGGCTCAACCAGCACTATATTAAAGAGGGTGACCCCAAACGCCTGGCCCATCTGCTTAGCTACCATATGGGGCGGCTTGGCATCGATCCCGCCGAAGGTCCTGATCTGGTGGATGTAGTGAAAGCGCAGCAGGAGCGCGCCAAAACCCTGGTGGAGATGGCGGAGATCAGCGCCTTTTTCTATAAGGATTATGATGAGTTTGACGCGACAGCGGCCAAGAAGAACCTGCGCCCCGTAGCCAGGGTACCTCTTGAGACGATGCGTCAACGTCTGGAGGTTCAGCAGGAGTGGACAGCCGAGTCGCTGCACTCACTGGTACAGGAAGTCTCTGATGAACTGGAGCTGAAGATGGGCAAGGTGGCCCAGCCACTACGCGTTGCCGTGGTCGGTAGAGCCGCCTCTCCCGGTATTGATGTAACGCTTCACCTGGTGGGCCAAGAGGCCTGTTTGCGTCGTATCGACCGGGCTCTGGAGTATATTCAGCAACGTGAGGCGAATGCACAATAAACCATTTTGATGGAAACAGTGTTGCTTCTGTAGGAGCGAACTTGTTCGCGATAAACACACTACGGAGCCAATCGCGAACAAGTTCACTCCTACAATCAAATTCAGATTTTTTGGTGCTGAACCACTTAACGAATTAACGCATGTTGGGCACTCTGCTTCAGCCCAACGAAAATATATAGGTCTTCGCCAGTGCGGGAAGTCATCAAACTAAAGCCGGAACATGAGCACTACTGAAATCAAAGCGCCAAGCAATTTTATTCGTCAGATCATCGACTCCGATCTGGCTTCAGGCAAGAATGAGGGTCGGGTTCACACCCGTTTTCCTCCCGAGCCAAATGGCTATCTCCATATTGGTCACGCCAAATCGATCTGTCTCAACTTTGGTGTCGCCCGCGACTACCCCGGTGGACTGTGTAATCTGCGCTTCGACGACACCAATCCCCACAAGGAGAATGTCGATTACGTCAATGCCATCATGGAAGATGTGCGTTGGCTAGGTTTTGATTGGCAGGAGCGCCTCTTCTACGCCTCTGACTACTTTGAGAAGCTTTACACATTCGGCATAGAGCTGATTAAGAACGGTAAAGCCTATGTTTGTGATCTCAATGCAGAGCAGGTAAGAGAGTACCGCGGCACCCTCACTGAAGTGGGCAGCATGTCAGCCCCTTTGGCCGACCGACT
>MOXF01000030.1_pt1 | contig 16139 bp, 20 predicted proteins | sample 1471201 | NCBI WGS metagenome assembly MOXF01 (sample SAMN05358035, study PRJNA327811) | mollusc metagenome | isolation source: Phylotype B (NB1) bacterial symbionts from gill | host: Thyasira cf. gouldii | place: Canada: Bonne Bay, Newfoundland | collected 2010-08
GGACGTCGACTCAGTAGTACTCGCCCCGGTCATCCTCAATAACCGCAACAGCAACATGAATCACCATACCGATCAGGTCTGTACTCGGCATTGATCTTTACATAATCGTAAGAGAGGTCACAGGTCAGCACCCGGGTTGAGATCTCCCCCCGGTTAAGCTCGACAGCGATGGTGAACTCATCCCGATCCATCACCGCCTGTCCGGCGGCCTCGGTATACTCTGGTGACCTGCCGCCATCCCGAACGATGCAGACATCATCCAGCAGGATGCGAATGGAGTCGATATCCAGATCCGTCACACCCGCACGACCCACCGCCGCCAGGATACGCCCCCAGTTGGGATCGGCGGCAAATACCGCCGTCTTCACCAGAGGGGAGTGGGCGATGGTATAAGCCACATCCCGCGCCTCAGCCAAATCAGCCGCCCCGGTCACCGACACCTCGACCAGCTTGGTTGCGCCCTCACCATCCTTGACGATCGCCCGTGCCAGTTCCATGCAGACTTCCCGCACCCCGTCACTAAGCTGCCGATAGGCTTCGCTTTGGGGATCGTCAATAGGGGAGCAACCACTACGGCCGGAGGCGATCAGCACACAGGCATCATTGGTCGAGGTATCGCCATCGACGGTGATCGAATTGAACGAAGGTGCCACCGCCTGCTCCAGGCAGTCCTGCAGCAGCCTGCTCTCCACGGCAGCATCGGTGGCAATATATGCCAGCATGGTCGCCATATCGGGGCGGATCATACCGGAACCCTTGGCCATGCCCGTCACCGTCACCCTCTCACCGCCGATTTCCAGCTGCCTGCTACTCAGCTTTTCTACTGTATCGGTGGTCATAATCGCGCTTGCCGCCGCCTCCCAACCCGACTCATTGAGGGAGCTAAGGGCATCCGGAACGGCCACGGCGATGCGGTTGGCAGGCAGTGGTTCACCGATAACACCGGTGGAAAAAGGAAGTATCTGATTAATAGAACATCCCCGGGAAGCGGCCAGGGCCTTACATGACTCACGCGCCTGTGCAGGCCATCGGTGCCGGTACCGGCATTGGCGTTCCCTGAGTTGACCAACAGGTAGTGGGGCGATGTTGCCGCCAAGTGCTCTTTAGCCACCACCACGGGAGCGGCGCAGAAAGCGTTTCGGGTAAATACCGCCGCACAATGGCTTCCTTCGGCTAATTCGATCACCACCAGGTCATTGCGGTTGGGGTATTTAATACCTGCGGCGGTAACGCCAAGACGGACGCCGGATACGGGAAATATTGCTGGTCTCTCTTCCATCAGGAAACTCACTCTCAATAACAGAAAAATGGCACCGCACTATAATCCTGAAATCCAACTCGATGGAAATCATGTTGTATTTGGAGCGAGCTTGTTCGCGTTCAGCTCCGTAGCCTGTTCTTCGCGAACAAGTTCGCTCCTACAGTCGATTTCAGAACTATTGCCATAGTCGAGTAACAGAAAGGGTGGAATGTATAGCCCACAAACTTAGCTGCATTGATGACGGCCTGACCCGGGGCTGAAAAGTATTGCCAGGGGTCGAGTCATTGCACCAAGATGGATAGTAATTTCCACCTATTTTTGATGCAATCGACTCCGACCCCGTACGGCCAAATAAGTCTTTTCTCTGCACGCTCTCGGCTCTGGCTTCCTGCGTCGCTCTACCTCCTGCATTCATGCTGTCGCGCGTCCCGCTTTTAACCTCCCAAAAAGCGTACCGGCTACTGCAACTTACCGTGACACTGCTTGTATTTCTTGCCGGAGCCACAGGGGCAGGGCTCGTTGCGTCCCACCTTGCGTTCGGAGCGAACAAAGGGCTTATGCTCCTCCTCTTCCTCGGCTGCGGCCGGGGCCTCCTCATCAAAACCGCCAAACGCCTCATGCTGGAATTCGAAATCGGTGATGTCCTGCTCCTGCTGGGGAACGGAGATCTCCTCCTGGGGCTGGATCTGCACCTTGGTCAGTACCGAGACCACCTCATGCTTGATCCCGTCCAACATGTTGGAGAACATCTCGAACGCCTCACGCTTATACTCCTGCTTGGGGTTCTTCTGAGCGTAGCCGCGCAAGTGAATCCCCTGGCGCAGGTAATCCATCGCCGCCAGATGCTCTTTCCAATGGGAGTCAAGAATCTGCAGCATCACCGCCTTCTCATAGAGACGCAGGTTCTCTGATCCCGCCAAGGCCTCTTTGGCGGTATAGGTCGCAGCCATCTCGTCTATGATACGTTTTCGCAGGGTCTCCTCGTGGAGATCGTGATCCTCATCCAGCCACTGCTGTAGTGAGTAGTCGAGGTCATACTCATCTTTCAACGCCTGGGTAAGGCCGGGAACATTCCACTGCTCATCCAGGCTCTCAGGTGGGATATAGCTGTTGACCAGCTCGTTGACCACATCATCTCGCAGTGCTTCAACTGAGGTGGAGATATCGTCCGTATCCATCAGTCCATCGCGCTGCTCGTACACCACCTTGCGCTGATCGTTGGCCACATCATCGTAATCGAGCAACTGCTTACGAATATCGAAGTTGCGCCCCTCAACCTTCTTCTGTGCGTTGGCAATCGCCTTGGTGACCCAGGGGTGTTCAATCGCCTCGCCCTTCTCCATCCCCAGCTTGGACATAATCGCCGAGACACGATCCGAGGCGAAGATACGCATCAGGTTGTCCTCCAGCGAGAGGTAGAAGCGGGTCGAGCCCGGATCACCCTGGCGACCGGAGCGGCCACGCAACTGGTTATCGACCCGGCGTGATTCGTGACGTTCGGTGCCGGTTACATGGAGACCGCCAGCATCAAGCACCTGCTGGTGTCGCACTGCCCACTCACTCCGAATCTTCTCGACCGCAGCGGAATCCGGGGTTTCACCCAAATCAGAAATATCCATCTCAGGATTACCGCCGAGAACAATATCGGTACCACGACCCGCCATATTGGTGGCAATGGTAATGGCCCCCGGCCGCCCCGCGTCAGCGATGATATTGGCTTCACGTTCGTGATGCTTGGCGTTGAGAATCTCATGCTTGATCCCACCCTCATCGAGCAAACCGGAAATCAACTCCGAAGTCTCGATGGAAGCGGTGCCCACCAGTACCGGCTGGCCCCGCCCGATACAGTCGCGGATATCATCGACAATAGCCCGATACTTCTCCTCCGAGCTGAGATAGACCAGATCCCCCAGGTCCTTGCGAATCATCTCCTGGTTGGTGGGTATCACCACCACTTCGAGACCGTAGATCTGCAAAAACTCAGGTGCTTCCGTATCGGCGGTACCGGTCATACCTGAGAGCTTGTTGTAGAGCCGGAAATAGTTCTGGAAGGTGACCGACGCCAGTGTCTGGTTCTCGTTCTGGATCGGCACCCCCTCTTTCGCCTCTACCGCCTGATGAAGCCCATCAGACCAGCGGCGGCCGGACATGGTGCGGCCGGTAAACTCGTCGACGATAACTATCTGTCCGTCACGAACGATATAGTCGACGTTGCGCTGGAACAGCGCGTGGGCGCGCAGGGCGGCAGTGACATGATGCATCAGCATAATGTTGCCCGAATCGTAGAGGCTGGCCCCCTCAGCCAGAAGATCCATCTCTGTCAGCTTGTCCTCCACATACTGATGTCCATCCTCACTCAGGAACACCTGCTTTGCCTTCTCATCCACCGAGAAATCACCGGGGCCGAAGGCCGGCTTGCCCTCTTCATCCTCGATTGGATCCTGCTGTGTCAGCCCAGGAATGATTTTATTGATGTGGGTATAGAGCTCGGTACTTCCCTCCGCCGGACCGGAGATAATCAGGGGCGTACGCGCTTCGTCGATAAGAATCGAATCCACCTCATCCACCACGGCGAAAAACTTCTCACGCTGCACCCGCTGATCGGCACTGAAGGCCATATTGTCGCGCAGGTAGTCAAAACCGAATTCGTTATTGGTGCCGTAAGTGATGTCACAAGCGTAGGCTTCCTGCCTGGAGGCCGACCGCAGATGCAGATAGCCGCCCGCTGAACCGTCGTGGGCTGGATCATACTGAAAAGAGCCCTCATTGGGCCCCTCTCCGCCGCCGGATTGAATCACACCGATGCTAAGACCAAGAAAATAGTAAATTTTCCCCATCCATTCAGCATCACGCCGGGCCAGGTAGTCGTTCACCGTGACCACATGAACACCCTTGCCGGGCAGTGCATTAAGATAGCAGGAGAGGGTCGCCACCAGCGTCTTTCCCTCACCTGTGCGCATCTCGGCAATCTTGCCTGATTAAGCACCATGCCACCGATCAACTGAGTATCGAAATGGCGCATATTGAGTGCCCGAACACCCGCCTCCCTGACGGTGGCGAAAGCTTCAAACAGCAGGTCATTGAGCTGTTCGCCATCTGCCAGACGCTGCCTGAACTCCTCTGTCCGGGCCTTTAGCTCATCATTAGTGAGCGCCTGAACGCCGGCTTCCAACGCATTGATCTTGGCGACATCCTTCATCATGTGCTTGACCATGCGGTCGTTACGACTGCCAAAGATCTTCTTGAGAATCTTACTGACCATGAAAATACTTAATTCCGTTGTGGATGAGTAAAAATTATGTGCCTGCGCAAGGAGTGTAGTATCCAGGAGCCTGTCCGAGAGCAGGGGAGTGAGCGGCGCTTCTTCGGCGGAAATAATACAGCAAATTGATCGCCGATGCAGGCACACCACCGTCCCAAGCACCGGCTGGGCGGGCATCCATCCCAAAACGGCACATTTTATACCCAGAGGTCACAAAGAGGAGCAGAGTACACAGAGCTTGCAGATTGGACAATGAAGCTTTTCTCTGGGTACTCTGCGCTCTCTCGGCTCTGGCTTCCTGCGTCGCTCTACCTCCTGCATCCATGCAGTCGTTCGTCCCGCTTTTATTGAACTAGCGTGCGCGAAGATATTTTGCAGGATTGATGGTCTGGCCGTTGCGGGCAATCTCGAAATGGACATGGGGACCGGTTGAACGCCCGCTTGAACCCATCTGGGCAATCACCTCTCCTTTGGTCACCAGTTCCCCGCGTTTTACCAGCAATTTACTGTTGTGGCCATAGCGGGTCAGGTAGCCATCAGCATGGCGAATCTCCACCAGGTGACCATAGTTCTTCTTCTCTCCGACCCAGGTCACCACTCCTGCCGCTACAGCAATGACATCCGAGTTCTCTTTACCGGCCACATCGACACCGTGATGAAATGCTTTTTTCCCGGAAAAGGGGTCTTTACGGTAACCGTAATGGGAGGAGACCCATCCTTTTGTGACGGGCCGCCCGGCAGGCTTGAGATCCTGGTGAACCGAGGTGTTGAAGAGCAACCCCTCCATCAATTCCAGTTTGTGGGCGCGATCATCAATACTGAATGACAGCCGATTCATATCAATCAGCAGATCCTCCGCATCAACTGATAGCGTGGCCATCCTCCGGATCGATACCGCCCTGCCCCGGCTCGCGGCCAAAGCTGAACTCACCGAGATCCAGACCGCCCTGCCTTGCCAGACGCTCACCGAGGGCGTCGATGCGCAGGATATTTGACTGCATCTGGCCGAGGCGCAATGCCAATGCATCCAGGTGCTCCTCGCTCTTTCTCCGGGTTTCGTCAAGCTCCTCCTGCTGGGCTGCGAGCATCAATTGCAGCATCCCCTTCTCCTTCACTCCCTGATGTGCCAGCAATTCCGCTGCTAAGGCCCAACTGATAACCGGCCCATATACCGCCGGAAGTAACCGCCACAAGAAAGATCCCCAGAGCGACAACCAGCTTGGTCACCGACAGAGGCATACTGCCGGAGCGTCTGCAAAGTTTGGATAGGAGTATAATCTTCATAAATCGTCTATTTTAATCATGATCAAGCGCTGAATATATGACTATTCACAATTGAGGAGCGCACTATAGTGAAAAAAAGCCTACGTTCCTGAGTGATTGTCTCAATACCGGCCCCACTCTGCAAACATTGATCTCCCGCTCCCGTAAACAGCAGCTGCTGCTGCAACAGGTACAGTCACTACTGCCTGAACCACTCTCCGGGCACTGTGTCGGCGTGGTGAAAAACGCCTCGCGGCTACTGCTCTATGCCGACTCCTCTGCCTGGGCCGGACGCATCCGTTTTATCACCAGTGAGCTTGGCGTAAAGCTCAGGGAGTGCGGCCTCAAAGTGGATCGGATTTCGGTCAGGGTGCTGCTCAATAACCCACCCCCCAAGCATATAAAAAGCCACCGGTTAAGGCAGCTCTCTGCTGATAACGCCTCGCTTATCACTGAGACGGCTGAAACTATTGGCGACCCGGAACTAAGCGCCGCCATGAAGCGGCTAGCGCGTCACCACAATTAAAAAATCAGGTGGCCTGTACCGGCTGCATGTAGGAGATGGGAACACCCGCCCCCTCCTCCTCAAAGGTCACCTCTTCCCAGGCGTCCGCATCAGCCAGCAACGCCTTCAACAGTTTGTTGTTGAGCTCATGGCCCGATTTGTAGCCACTGAAGGCACCGATCAGACTGTGCCCCAGGAGATAGAGATCACCAATGGCATCGAGGATTTTATGCTTCACAAACTCATCTTCATAGCGTAATCCGTCTTCATTGAGCACCCGATAGTCATCGACAACGATTGCGTTATCCATGCTGCCACCGAGCGCCAATTCCCGCTCACGCAACATCTCGATATCCCGGAGGAAACCGAAAGTACGGGCACGACTCACCTCCTTGACGAAAGAGGTAGAGGAGAAGTCGATGGTAGCGGATTTTGCGCGGTCTACGAATGCGGGATGCTCAAAGTCGATTCCGAAAGAGACCTTGAAACCATCAAACGGTTCAAAGGCGGCATATTTATCACCCTCTTCCACCACTAGCTTCCGTTTGATGCGAATAAAACGCTTGGCTGTGTTCTGCTCTTGGACACCTGCAGATTGAATAAGAAAGACGAAGGGACCGGCACTGCCATCCATAATCGGCACCTCTGGGGCGCTGACATCGACATAGGCGTTATCAATCCCGAGACCGGCAAAGGCGGATAGCAGATGCTCGACGGTGGAGATCTTGACGCCACCCCGTTCCAGCGTGGTGGAGAGTCTTGTATCGCCCACATTGTTGGGGCAGGCGGAAATCTCCACCGGCTCCTCAAGATCTGTCCGGCAAAAAATAATCCCACTATTGACTGCAGCGGGACGCAAGGTCAAATAGACCTTCTCCCCGGTATGCAAACCCACTCCGGTAGCACGGATTATATTTTTGAGCGTACGCTGGCGTATCATTATCTATCTCTTCCCCAAACTGTTTCGATCCGACCCTGGCCGTTAAGTTACCGTAATAAAACCCCAATAAAGCGCCTTGCCAGTGTTGATCCAGCCGGGACTCCAGACGCTGTACCACCCGCATTCACGCATCTTTAAAAATCAGGCGACCTGATACAGCCATAGGGTATTCCCGAATATTTAACAGTTTTATCTCTCTATTTCAAGTTATTTCCCTATTCAGCAACTTTTTCAATCGGCCTGCCGGCGAAGAAATGCGGGGATATCCAGGTAATCCATATCCTGTGACTTGGCCTGCTCACCATAGGGTTGTGTCGCCTGACGCCCCTTGCGTACCACGGTGGGACTGTCCATGCTGCGGTAATCCTCTGCATTCAATTCACCAATCTTCTGATCCACCAGACGCACCGGGGTGGTAATCTCCTGGGTTGGTTGTTTGAGCTCACTGCCTGACTCACCAAGACCGGTGGCGACTACCGTTACCCGCAGTTCATCACCGATTTCTGGATCGAGAGCCGTACCGACGATCACTGTAGCATCCTCGCAGGCAAACTCCTTCACCGTCTCGCCGACTTCATCAAACTCACCGATGGTAAGATCGAGACCGGCGGTGATGTTGACCAGAATGCCCCTGGCGCCGGAGAGGTTGATATCCTCCAGCAGAGGACTGCGAATCGCCTCTTCCGCCGCCTCCTGCGCACGATTTTCACCCTTGCCGGTGCCGGACCCCATCATCGCCACGCCCATCTCCGCCATAACCGCACGCACATCGGCGAAGTCGACGTTGATCATGCCGGGGCGGGTGATCAATTCGGCAATTCCCTGAACTGAACCCTTCAGCACATCATTGGCCGCCTTGAAGGCATTAATCAGGCTCATATCCCGCCCCAGCACCGCCATCAGCTTCTCATTGGGAATAGTGATCAGAGAGTCGACATACTCACTCAACTCGGCAATCCCCTTCTCCGCCACCTTCATCCGCTTGCCGCCTTCAAACGGGAACGGTTTGGTCACCACCGCAACGGTGAGAATTCCCAAATCCCGCGCCACCTCGGCCACCACAGGCGCCGCACCCGTTCCGGTGCCACCCCCCATACCGGCGGTGATAAACACCATATCCGCACCCTGAAGTGCTTCATGAATCCGGTCTCTGTCCTCCAGTGCCGCATCCCGTCCGACCTCCGGGTCAGCGCCTGCACCCAGCCCCTTGGTTACATTGGTACCCAGTTGCAGCAGGGTACGCACCTCACTGTTATTGAGTGCCTGGGCATCGGTGTTGGCGCAGATAAAATCAACACCTTCGATATTGGAATTCAGCATGTGGTGAACAGCATTTCCGCCACCACCGCCGACACCCACTACTTTAATTACCGCGTTTTGCCTGTATGCATCCATTAGTTCAAACATTTTCCTCTCTCCTCTTTGATTCGACCTTCAGCCTCAATCACCTGAAATAAAAACTTAATGCTCTCTAAAAATTGCCCTGGAACCAGCTCTTCATTCTCTCAAACACCGCTTTAAACCCTCCTCCACCGGATATATCGTGGAGCTTGCCGCTCTGATTCTGTCTGCCGAACAGCAGCAGACCGACACCGGTGGAGTAGATCGGGTTGCGCACCACGTCCACCAGTCCCGTCACGTACTGGGGCAGACCGAGGCGAACAGGCATATGAAACACCTCCTCAGCTAACTCGATCAGTCCCTCCATCTTCGAACTGCCGCCGGTCATCACCACACCGCCAGCCACCAGATCCTCAAAACCACTGCGGCGCAGCTCCGCCTGTACCAACCCCAGCAGCTCTTCGTAGCGGGGCTCCACCACCTCGGCCAGCGTCTGGCGCGAGAGGCGGCGCGGTGGCCGATCACCGATACTGGGTACTTCGATCGTCTCATCACCCGCCGCCAGCTGGGTCAATGCACAGGCGTATTTAATCTTGATCTCCTCAGCGTGGGCTGTGGGGGTGCGTAGCGCCACTGCGATATCGTTGGTCACCTGGTCACCGGCGATGGGAATCACTGCGGTATGGCGTATCGAACCTTCGGTAAAAACAGCGATATCAGTAGTACCGCCGCCGATATCGACCAGACAGACCCCCAGCTCTTTCTCATCCTCACTCAGAACGGAGTAGCTGGAGCTGAGCTGCTCCAGGATCAGGTCATCCACCTCCAGACCACAGCGACGGATGCACTTGACGATATTCTGAGCCGCACTCACCGCACCTGTGACCATGTGAACCCGCGCCTCCAGCCGCACGCCGGACATACCTACCGGCTCCCTGATCCCTTCCTGCTCATCGATGATGAACTCCTGGGGCAGGATATGGAGAATCTTCTGATCCGCCGGAATCGCCACCGCCCGCGCCGCGTCGATCACTCGCTCAACATCACCGTGCATCACTTCGCGATCCTTGATGGCGACGATGCCGTGGGAGTTGAGACTGCGGATATGGTTGCCGGCAATACCGGCGTGAACCGAATGGATCTCACAGCCAGCCATCAGTTCCGCCTCTTCCACCGCCCGCTGTATCGACTGCACTGTGGACTCGATATTGACCACCACCCCCTTCTTCAATCCTCGCGAAGGGTGAGAGCCGATACCAATAATTTCAATCTCATCACCCGCCAGCACCTCACCGACGATGGCCACCACCTTGGAGGTACCAATGTCGAGTCCGACAATTAGATTTTTCTCCACCTTTTTTGTCATTTAACCCTGCCCCCCGGCATCATCAAGTATCAGCCCAAGCCGCTTACCGGCCACTGAATCGGTTGTCTTGAGCTTGTTATCTTTTTTATCGTCTTCCCAACGCACCGCAACACCATTGGTGTACCTGAGATCCATCACTTTCAACTGCTTACCATCCACCCTTGCAAACTGACGATAGAGCCGCACGAACCGTGAAAGACGCGCCTCCCACTCACTGCCACCTAGATGTAGTACCAGCCCCTGGCTGAATACCAGCGTCCAGGATCTGCGATCATCCATAGCCGCCCGTTCGATCGTCAACGGCACAGCTGCGAAACGACTTACCATCTCGCGGTAGCGGGCCACCACCTCCGGTGCATCCACATCCGCTCCCGAGAGGGAGACCAGACCCGGCGAAATCTCCTCCGGCTTGGGCGTAAACACCACCCCACGGGAGTTGACCAGACGCTTTTCTCCCCAACGGCCCAGAGGGGTCTGCTCATCCACCCATATCTTCAGGGTGCCGGGCCAGATGCGCCTTACCGTCACCTGCTCCACCCACGGCAGAGCAAGTGCAGCACTGCGTACCGCCTTGAGATCCACTGTAAAAAAATTACCCCGCATCGCCGCACCGATGGCGTGTTCCAGATCACTGCGCTTGAGACGCTTGAAATCACCGTCGATTCGCACTACCTTCAACGGCAATACGGAAGGGTTCTGCAGCACCCCAGCCCCCCATACAGCGCCCGCTCCGATCACGGCAAACAGTGCCAGTGCAATAAACCATCTGCGCAGGCGCTTCCCTACGGGGATCGCCTCCTCGCCCTTTTTTCCGCCTTTTTTTGCTCTGCTTTTACTCATCTCTTGGCACTCAGCGTGGTCGCCAGAATACGCCACACCAGCTCATCAAAATCGATACCCCGGGCTTTTGCCGCCATCGGCACCAGGCTGTGGCCGGTCATCCCAGGCACAGTGTTCACCTCCAGCAGTTGCGGCAAGCCACTGTCACTCATCAGCATATCCACCCGTCCCCAGCCCTCGCAGCCAACAGCACGAAACGCTTTCAGCATCAACTTGGCAAGCAGCTCCTCCTGAGCAGGCGGCAGTCCACAGGGCAGGTGGTAGAGCGTCTCGTCGGAGTGGTACTTGGCCTCGTAGTCGTAAAACAGATTAGGCGTCTCCACCCGGATCAACGGCAGCACCTCTCCATCAACGACTGCGGCGGTGTACTCAGGCCCGGAGAGCCAGCTCTCCGCCATCACCTCGGTGTCGAAGCCTGCCGCCTCGACCCAGGCCCCATGTAGCTCATCCCGGTTCTCCACCCGCGCCATGCCGATACTGGAGCCTTCATGGGACGGCTTCACCATCAGAGGAAAACCGAGGGCGGCGGCCCGTTCCAGATCATCTTCATCCTCGATCATGACAAAGGGAGCGGTCGGCAAACCCAGCCCCTGCCACAACAACTTACAGCGGTACTTGTCCATCCCCAGGGAGGATGCCGCCACACCGCTGCCGGTATAGGGGAGGCCAAGGGTCTCCAGGGCACCCTGTATTACGCCATCCTCCCCCCCTCTTCCGTGGAGAACGATAAAGGCGCGGTCAAAACCACCCTCCTGCAGCTGCTTCAGCGGGTCCGTCTGTGTATCTACCTCGTGGGCATCGACACCGCGACACAACAGTCCGTCAAGCACCGCTTGACCACTGACCAGTGAAACCTCCCGCTCGGCGGAAAGCCCCCCCATCAGCACGGCGACACGGCCAAAGACGGTTGCTGACATACTCATACTCCCAACCTCCTCGAACCGACAATATGCACCTCGGTCTGCAGCTCGATACCACTGCCGGCCAATACTTCCTGACGAACCCGCTCAATCAGCTGTTCGATCTCGGACGCCGTAGCTCCCCCTTCGTTGATAATGAAGTTGGCGTGTTTCGGCGATACCCTGGCGCCACCAATAGCCACTCCTTTTAACCCTGCCGCCTCAATCAGACGGGCGGCAAAATCCCCCGGAGGTTGCGAAAAACCGAACCACAGCTTAACTGCCCGAGGGGTTGTTTCTCAGCCCGCTGCACCAGCAGATCACGCACCCGCTGTTTCGCCGTGTCACCGGTGCCCTGTTCAAGGGTCAGCATGGCGGCAAGAAACCACTCACCGGCAGGGCCGCTGACATGTCGGTAACCGACCTCAAACTCTTCGGGCCGACGTTGCCGCACGGCACCATAACGATCCACCATCTCGACCACGGCAACCTGCTTCCAGGTCTCACCACCAAAGGCGCCTGCATTCATCGCCAGCGCCCCTCCCATAGTGCCGGGTATACCGGCAAGAAACTCGATACCGGTAAGCCCCTGGCGGGAGGCAAAGCGGGCTACGGCGGTGCAGGAGACACCCGCTTCCACCCGCAGTGTCGTTGCACTGTGCATCGCCAACCCGTCAATAGATCCCCGGGTTGAGATTACCGTGCCGTCAAAACCACCATCCCTAACCAGCAGGTTGCTGCCAAGACCGATCCACAGCAGTGGCTCATCTGGCTTCAGGGTGGCCAGAAACAGCAGCAGGTCGCTGCTGTCCGCCGGCCGATAGAAACAACGCGCCGGCCCGCCAACGCGCCAGCTGGTGTGGAGTGAGAGCGGCTCATGGTGGCGCATCTCACCCCGCAGGCCGACAGTTTCCAGTGCCGCCATCAACGCTGCTTCCCCCTTTCACGACGACCGGTGGCGGTGCTTTGCGCCACTGTTTTCCGGTGGGTTTTTTGCGGCTTTACGCTAAGTGCCCGCAACGGCGCCAGCCCGCTGAGTGGTTCGCCGCATCCCATATGCAGATGTCTGTCTGTCTGCTGCTTCATCACTCTTCCCCCTCTCCGCTGAGCCTGGCCGCAAGACCGGCGGCGATCAGCCCGATATTTCCGGCACCGAGGGTGAGAACAATGTCACCCTCCTGCACCACCCCCAACAACACATCAGGCAGCTCGGAGATAGGTTCAACAAATACCGGATCCACCTTCCCACGGGCTCGGATGGCACGGCTCAGAGCACGACTGTCGGCCCCTGCAATAGGCTTTTCACCGGCGGCAAAAACATCCCCCAGCAGCAGCACATCGGGCCGCGACAGCACCTGGGAGAAATCCTCAAACTGCTCCTGGGTACGACTGTAACGGTGAGGTTGGAATGCCAACACCACACGTCGGCCGGGCCAACCTTCACTCACGGCATCGAGTGTCGCCGCCACCTCTCGCGGGTGGTGACCGTAATCGTCCACCAGCAGGATGTTGCGACCATCAGGAAGCCTGCATTCGGTCGCCTGAAAGCGCCGGTCAATACCGCCAAACCCGGCCAGAGAGCGCTGTATCGACGGCACATCGATACCCAGCTCAAGCGCTACGCCGATGGCCGCAAGGGCGTTAAGGACATTGTGTCGCCCCGGCATATTCAGGGTCACATCAAAACGCTCACCCTCTATTGGCGAAACCTGAAAACGGGTCTGCAGCCCCTCCTGACGGAGATTTCCCGCCCGAAGGTCGGCATCCTTGGAGAAGCGTAGGTGATCATCGGTCGTGAGATCTCCGGCAACAGGCTGCGCACTTCGCTATCATCGATACAGAGCACCGCCAATCCATAGAATGGGAGGTGGTGAAGAAATTCAACAAAGGTGCCGCGCAGACGCTGAAAATCTCCTCCATAGGTGGTCATGTGGTCTCTGTCCACATTAGTCACCACCGCCAGCATCGGCTGCAAGTAGAGAAATGAGGCATCACTCTCATCCGCTTCCGCCACCAGATACTCGCCCTTGCCCAAGCGAGCGTAAGCACCGGCGGCGTTGAGACGACCGCCAATAACAAAGGTGGGATCAAGCCCACCCTCGGTCAGCAGGCTGGCAATGAGACTGGTGGTGGTGGTCTTGCCATGGGTACCCGCCACCGCAATGCCGTAGAGAAAACGCATCAACTCCGCCAGCATCTCGCTCGCGGCACCACCGGAACACGTGCTGAGTGGGCCGCCATCACCTCGGGATTGTCACTCTTTACTGCACTGGAGATCACCACTGCATCAGCACCGGTGATATTCTCCGGTGCATGTCCGATAAGAATCTTCGCCCCCTGCTCCTCAAGCCGCCGGGTGGCTGCATTCTCCTTCAGATCCGAACCCGAAACCTGATAGCTGAGATTGAGCATCACCTGGCAATACCGTTCATACCGGAGCCACCAATGCCGACAAAGTGGATGTGGCGCATACGCCCCATGGCATCGGGCGTTGGCCGGTGCTGTTTGCGCTTGTTCATCTGGCAACCTCCAGGCAGATGTCAGCAACCCGCTGAGTTGCTTTAGGTAACGCCAGTGAGCGTGCAGCAACAGCCATCTTCATCACTTCTCCTCTGTTTTCACAAAGCCGGGTCAACGTCTCAGCAAGACGTTCCGGTGTCATTCTCTTCTGGGGCAACAGCAGTGCCGCACCTTCATCCGCCAGATAGCTGCCATTACGGGTCTGATGGTCATCCACCGCATGGGGATAGGGCACCAGAACGGCTGCTGCTCCGGCCGCAGCCAACTCGGCGACCGTGAGCGCCCCGGCGCGACACACCACCAGGTCGGCCCAGCTGTAGGCCTCCTTCATATCGCTGACGAATGGTGACACTTTTGCTTTAACTCCCAACTTGTTGTAGCTGTCTCTGGTGACCTCATCTTTATCCCGCCCCGCCTGATGGCGCACCTGGGGACGCAACGCCTCTTCGATCAGTGCTATCGCTGCAGGAACTGTTTCGTTCAGAGCCTGGGCCCCCTGGGATCCACCCAGTACCAGCAATCGTAACGGCGCCCCGCGTCCCTCCAGGCGAGTTGCTGGCTCCTCAATAGCGGCAATATCTGCGCGCACAGGATTTCCTGTCACCTCGGCCTGACGCCCGCGAAAGCTCTCCGGGAACGCCTCCAGCACCCTGCGGGCGATAGGCGCCAGCAAACGGTTGGTCAGACCGGGGAAGGCATTCTGCTCATGTATTACCAGGGGAATACCCATCAGTCGCGCCACCACGCCCCCCGGCCCGGTGACAAAACCTCCCATTCCCAAGACCAGCACCGGGCGCCTGCGGCGTAACGCTTTGAACGCCTGATACATGGCGTGAAGCAGTTTCAGTGGCGCCACCAGCCAGCGCAAAACACCGTTGCCACGCAGCCCCTGGATATTAATCCACTCGATGGGGTAGCCGTGCTCCGGTACCACCCTGGCCTCAAAACTGTTAGGGACGCCAAGCCAACACACCTCCATCCCCCGGGTGCCAGTTCATCGGCAACCGCCAGGGCGGGAAAAACATGCCCGCCGGTGCCGCCGGCCATCACCATTACGCAGGGAGCCATCGTTTACCCCCATCATCGTCACTGCTCTTTCGATGCAGCTCATAGTCGATCCGCACCAACATGGCGATCACCACACAGGCGACGATGATGCTGTTACCGCCATAGCTCATCAACGGTAAAGTCAGCCCCTTGGTCGGCAGCAAACCGACATTGACGCCGATATTGATAAACGCCTGCATACCGAACCAGAGGCCTAATCCCTGGGCGACAAAGGAGGCAAAGCGCCTTCCCTGCTGCTCGGCCCGTGCGCCGATTCGAAACGCGCGCCAGACAATAACGGCAAACATCAGAATCACCACCAGGGTGCCGCTCAGCCCGAACTCCTCCCCGATCACCGCCATAAGAAAATCGGTGTGCGCTTCCGGCAGGTAAAACTGCTTCTGGATACCATTGCCAAGGCCGACGCCAAACCACTCACCACGACCAAAGGCGATCAGCGCCTGGGCCAGCTGATAGCCTGCACCCTCCACATCGGCCCAGGGATTGAGGAATGAGGTCACCCGTGCCAGACGGTAGGGAGAGAAGATCACCAGAGCCGCCAGTACCGCCCCGGCCCCCGACATCAACAGAGCAAACTGCCACAGGGGAACACCGCCAAGAAAGAGCAGCCCCATAGCGGTGGCCAGCAGTACGGCGGTAGTACCGAAATCGGGTTGAATCATAATCAGTGAGCAGGCGATCAACAGCAGCAGCATCGGCTTGATAAAGCCCCAGATGCTGTGGCTCACTTCCAGCCGCCGCCGCTCCAGATAGCCAGCAAAATATATCACCATAAAGAGCTTCATAAACTCAGAACCTGGAGGCTGAAAGGGCCCAGGGGGATCCAGCGGGTGGCGCCGTTTACTGTTCCGTGCCAATCCCCGGAAGCAGCACC
>MOXF01000031.1_pt1 | contig 16110 bp, 22 predicted proteins | sample 1471201 | NCBI WGS metagenome assembly MOXF01 (sample SAMN05358035, study PRJNA327811) | mollusc metagenome | isolation source: Phylotype B (NB1) bacterial symbionts from gill | host: Thyasira cf. gouldii | place: Canada: Bonne Bay, Newfoundland | collected 2010-08
GCACTTAAGTCTCCATTAGTGATGGGAAGGCGTTGCAGTGATAAAACAAGACAATTACGGGTCGCCAACCGGACTCGGGAAATCCGACCGTCCGGGATGAGAGGAGGGCTTTACTGAAACGTGATGCAAGGCTGTCGTTCAAATAGCCACGAAACTGGAAACGGTGGATACAATAGTGAATGTCTTCAGCCTACGTGTGTGCGCGCGGTAATTCTACTCGACATACAAATTAAATGCTATAATCAAGTAGTCATCAGTATAGAGATGAGAATTGCTACCAATGGCCCGTCTTCCCAGAATATCGCCGGTCAGAATACCGGTTCATCTAATCCAGCGCGGTAACAATCGGCAAACCTGCTTTGCCAAGCCAGAAGACTACACCGCCTATTTGAACTGGTTGAAAGAATACTCGATCCAGTTCTCAGTAGATATTCATGCCTGGGTATTGATGACAAATCATGTCCACCTGCTATGTACGCCTCAGAAAGAAGGTGCAATCAGCCGAATGATGCAATCGGTGGGGCGGCGATATGTTCAGTATTTCAACCATCAATATCAGCGAAGCGGCACTCTATGGGAAGGACGCTACCGATCCTGTCTTATCCAGACCGAATGTTACCTGCTGGAGGCTTATCGTTATATCGAGCTGAATCCGGTCAGAGCAAAAATGGTGGATGATCCTGGTGAATATGGCTGGTCAAGCTACCCGATCAATGCGTTGGGGAAGGTCTCGGAACTCTGTACGCCACATCCGGAATATATGAAGTTAGGGAAAAGAAAAGACACACGAATGAGAAGATATCGTGCCTTATTCAGTGCACATGTAGAAGATGATCTGCTGACTGAAATTAGGGAGGGTGTGAACAAGGGAATGGCCTTGGGTAATGATCAATTCAAGGATGATGTTGAAAAATTGACTGGTAGAAGATTAAAGCCTAATAAAGTAGGTAGGCCGGTAGGCTGGCGTAAGAACAAAGAAGAAATTTGATTTAACGTGTATCTGACCCTAGTTATTCTAGTTATTCTACACTCCGGCCCACCTAGCCTTTGCTGTAAATCATCAGGACACCCATCAGGAAATGAAAGACCAGAAAGACCAGGACACCCATCACTTGCCCCACAAAAAAAGATGATAGCTACCCTGGTCTTCCTTGACCCAGCAAAGATGATGGGTGTCCTTTTGCTTTCTTTGGGTCGGGGGTACTAACCCTGGCCACCTTGTATATGTGGTGGCTTTTACTGCCCTCTTCTGGTGAAATGTCTGTAGCGAAGAGATGCAAAGAAAACAATAACAGCTCTCTTTCACACAACCGCCCATGAGGCACGGCGTTCTCTCTTAACCGCTACTCCACTCAGCGCAGACAGTATGACAACAGACAGCTCCCAGCTTCCAAATGATTTCATCAAGGATGAGAAAAAAAAGGGCAATGGCCGTATTCGTATCGTGCTGCTGCTGGTTGCGGCCATAGCTACGGGTTACTGGGTCTACAGGGGGCAGGAGGAGGTCAGGCAACCCATACCGCCCGTGCGACCCACCCAGCCCGTGCAACCCACCCAGCCCGCACAGCCGGAGATCCGCTCAGAGATCGCACCTATCGTCCGGACACCCGAGACGGAGGCAGGCACCGATACAGAGGAGAAGGCTAAAGCGGTGACGGAGACGACAGCGGTTGAAACACCATTGCCGTCAACTGAAGCCGACAATCCAGCCACCGTTATTCCTCTGCCTACGCCGACCCCGAGCGTTGCCACTCAGGCTGAAACCTGCCTGAAGGGGAGGTGCCCGCGTCCTGATCAGGGCTGCCCGCGCTACCGGAGACGCCATCGATTTCGCCAATCTCTACCAGCAGGCAGAGCAGTTTCAGCAGCAGGAGAGACATACCGACGCTTTCCTTCTCTACTTCTTCTCCGCTCGTGAAGGTCACGACAGATCAGCCTGAAGCTGGCTGAGATGAACGATCCCGCCCACTTCACCGGAGAGGGTGGCCTGCTGGAGAGCGCCGACCCCATGCAAGCATACAAATGGTATAAACTCGCCGCCGAGGGAGGGCTCAATGAAGCCCGTGTGCGGCTTGCACTACTGCGCAAGGCGACGGAAACAGCCGCCGCAGCTGGCGACCCCAAGGCCCAGCGACTGCTGCTCAATTGGAAGTGACCGCAATGAGACTGACAATGCCATCAAAACAGATTACGACACCACTCCTGGCCCTACTGCTGATCCTCAGCTGTGCTGCAACAGTTGCTCAGGAGCCTCTCCGCCCACTACTGATGCCCGGTAAGCAGTCTCTGTTTCAGCGTGCCCTGGTTGTCCCCGGTAGCCGAATCTTCAGCGAACCGGCGGCTACAGAGGGGCCGGCACTGTACCCTTCACCGCCTACTACCTCTATGCTCGCGAGACTCGCGGGGATCGCAATTGGGTTCAGGTGGGGGTTAATCGCCATGGAAAAATCACCGGTTGGATAGCTGAGGAGCAGATGATCCCCTGGAATCAGGGGCTCACCATCGCCTTCCGTGATCCGCTGGGCCACGACCGTGCCCTGCTGTTTCGCGACAAGGAGTCGATCAAATCGCTACTCGACATCTCGGATCTAAGCCGCTATCAAGCCCTCTACCAGGAGGCTGAGGGTGGGGATCTGTCGGCGGAGTCACCGGTGATCGCTATCCAGCCAGCGACCCATATCGACATTCTTAAAGAGTTCTATCTGGTGCCGATCCGCGACCATGAGGATGTCTACCTCGGCAGTGAGCAGGCACGTATTCTACAGGTCGCCAGCGTCCCGTTGCAGACGGCACAGCCCAGCCAACCAGAGGAGGATCCATCACCCGCCGCTGCCGCCGGGGAGAAGGTAACCCCGGGACATGAGGCAGAGGTCAAAGCCCCGGCTTTCCGTTCAGGTGTTGTATTTGTCATCGACTCGACACTCTCGATGGATCCCTATATCGACCGCACCCGTGAGGCTATGCGCAAGATTTACGACACTATCACCCGTGAGGATCTAAGCGGTGATGTCAGCTTTGGCCTGGTGGCGTTTCGCGACAATATCGAAGCGGCCCCCAAGCTGGAGTACCTGACCCACACCTATGTCACCCTGCAACAGGGAGAGAGCAAAGAGAGCTTCTTTCAGGGTGTATCCACCCTGAAAGCGGCAACGGCCTCCAGCGAGGGGTTCATCGAGGACAGTTACGCCGGGGTCTACGAAGCGATCGACAGTATCGATTGGCGGGGACAGGATGCCCGCTATATCGTACTTATTACCGATGCCGGCCCCCGTGATGCCGCCGACCCCCTCTCCAGCAGCGGCCTCAGCGCAGAGACCCTGCGCCGTCTCGCCCAGGACAAGGGCGTTGCCCTGTCGGTACTGCATCTGCTGACGCCGAGCAGGATGGCCGACCATAAACAGGCGGAATCCCAGTTCCGCGACCTCTCCTACTACCCCGGTATCGGCAGCTTCTATTTCGGTGTAGAGACGGGTGATGTCAGCCGCTTCGGCCGGGTGCTGGACGCCCTTGCCCAGCAGATTACCGATCAGGTAAAAGTGACTGCTATTGCCAATGCAGGCCGGCAGCAGGGAGTAGAGCGCCAGGCCAAAGAGAAAACGGCGGCGGAACAGCCTGAGCCGGCCCGGGAGCAGCAGCAGTTGGCCCAGTTCCAGGCCAAGGTGGCGAAACTGGGCCATGCCCTGCGTATGCGTTATCTGCAGAAGGACAAAGACAACCGGATTCCCAATGTTTTCAATGCCTGGTTGATTGATCGTGACTTTAATGACCCACAGCGCCAGACCCTCGATGTGCGGGTACTGCTGACCCGGGATCAACTCAGTGATCTCCACAGCATTCTCAAACAGGTGCTCGATACGGCAGAAGAGGGGCTGCTGTCACCACGCAACTTCCTCAATGACCTGAAGAGCCTTGCCGCCACCATCTCACGCGACCCGGAGCAGTTGGGAACCACCACCCGCACCTCGGGTTCCCTGGAGGGTAATCTGGCAGACATGGGTTTCATGCGGGAATATATCGAAGATCTCCCTACACCGGCGAAGTGATGGAATTGTCGCTTGATAGCTGGCAGGATTGGCCCGCCCGTGAACAGGTGGCCTTTATTCATCGCCTGGAGGAGAAGATCAACTACTATCAGGTACTCCATGATCATGTTGATCTATGGGTCTCCCTTGATGGCGGTTCGGTCTCTGGTGACTCGCTGTTTCCCATTGCGCTGGAAATGTTGCCCTGAGGGCTCGCGAAGCCGAGCGCCTTTTTGTAACTATTCAGCATCCCTCGCCAAGAGGGTATTTTCGGCAGGGGTCGAGTCGATTGCCCACAGGGATGGTAATTTTCACCTATTATCGATGCAATCGACTCCGACCCCGTACTCAATTGAATAGTTACCGCTTTTTTTTATCTAATAGTTGACTCCAAGGCTACATGAGCATAGAAAATTTAACCGGCCGGGAGCCGCTCTCACCCGCCGCAGACAAAGTACTGATCTATCACCTGCGTGATGTAATCAAGACCCGCGAATCAGAGGGAACCGCCTTCCGTCTGCGGGTGCCTAGCTTGCAGATCGCCCTGGGGGAGAAGATCGCCCTGATTGGTGAGAGCGGCTGCGGCAAGAGCACCCTGCTGGATATGCTGGCGATGATTCTGCGCCCGAGTAACAGCGGCGCTTTCCGCTTTCGCCCTGAGGCCGGTGCCAACCCCCTGGATATTGACCGTTTCTGGCAGAAGAAACAGCTCAACAAGCTGGGGGATTTGCGCCGCCTGCGCATGGGCTACGTGATGCAGACCGGTGGTCTGCTCCCCTACCTGACGGTCAAGGAGAACATCACCCTCTCCCGCCGACTGCTGCAGATGCCGGATGACAATCTGGTCCACGATCTGGCCCACCGGCTGGGTATCGAGCGCCACCTCAACAAGCGGCCACACATGCTCTCGGTGGGTGAACGCCAGCGCGTTGCCATCGGCCGCGCCCTTGCCCACCGCCCCTCGATCGTTATCGCCGACGAACCCACCGCCTCCCTCGATCCCATTGCCGCCAAGCGTATCATGGCGCTATTTATCGAACTGGTGGAAGAACTCAATATCACTGTTATCGTCGCCAGCCACGCATGGCGCCATGTGCAGCGCCTGGGGCTGCGCCGTCTCGCTCTGCACACCCGGCGTGAGGATGACGGCTCACTGACAGAAACCGTGGTGAGAGGCTAATGGCACATCGACTTGGCAACATCTCCTGGCTGGCCGCCCGTGACTACCGCGACGAGTGGCAGATGTCCGGCTTCTTCGTCCTCGCCCTGGCCGCCGTGCTGGGGCCGATGATGGTGCTGTTCGGCCTCAAGTTCGGCATTATCAGCAGCATGGTCGACAATCTGGTGGAGGATCCGCGCAACCGCGAGATTCGCCCCATCGGCAGCGGACACTTCGACCGCGCCTGGGTCGATGCTCTGCACCGCCGCCCGGATATCAACTTTATCGTCCCCCGCACCCGCGCCATTGCCGCCACCATCGAGCTTAAAAGCACAAAGGCCAAACGTATCCTGCCGACGGAGATGATCCCCACTGATCGCGGCGACCCTCTGCTCAGCGGGCTCCAGTCCCCGCGCACCATACAGCAGCTAGTGCTCTCAGCTTCTGCCGCCCGCAAGCTGAAGGTTAAACCAGGCGACCTGATCAGCGGCAGCTTCTCACGCCGCTTCAAAGGACGCAGCGAGCGGGTTCATATCGAGCTGACGGTCACTGATGTCGCCGCACCGGGCGCCTTTGCCCGTGACGGCGCCTTTGCCCCGGTCAATCTGGTGGAGTCGGCGGAGGACTTTCGCGACGGCCGCGCCGTCCCGGCCTTGGCTGGAGAGGTCAGGCGGCGGGCGATGGCGCCCGCACCTATCCCGCTTCCGCCTCTATGCACGCTCGATCTACGATGTTGCCCCCCTCGCAGCACTGTTGAGGAAAGAGGGTATTGAGGTACGCACCCGGGCGGCCGACATTGAGATCGTGCAGGATATGGATCGTAACCTCAGCTCCGTCTTCTGGCTGATTGCCATGGTCAGCATGTCGGGCTTTGGCTTCTCTCTCGGCGCCAGTCTGTGGGCCAACGTGGATCGTAAGCGCAAGGAGCTGAGCGTACTGCGGCTGGTGGGGTTCCGCACCGGCGATATCATCTGGTTCCCGGTGATTCAGTCTCTTTTCACCGCGCTGCTGGGCTGGGGCTTTGCCACCCTCATCTATCTTGGGGTCGCCTACAGTATCAACCGGATGTTTACCGGCCAGCTGCAGAGCGGTGACAGCGTCTGTCTTCTGCACCCCGAGCACTACCTGATCGCCCTCGGAATCACCCTCGGCTTCGCCACCCTTGCAGCTACCATGGCTGGCTACCGCTCCGCCCGCATCGAGCCATCGGAGGGATTACGGGATATCTGATGGATGTGGTAACTTACCCACCAATTACTCTGATAGCCCGAGGCTAACACCACCCTTCATGCGCATCTACCTGCAGACACAACCGTCGCCGGAACAGCCGCTCCGCTTCTACCAGCTGCAACTGCAGCAGGATCTGCTGGGTGGCTGGAATCTGATCCGGGAATCGGGGATTCAGGGAATGCGCGGCAGCGTCTCCAAGGAGTACTTCAGTGATCGGGAAGAGGCAGAGCAGATGTTGATGAAGCGACGCGACGGGCAGCTGCGGCGGGGCTACCACATCGTCTTCAGAGAGGGGGTGGTGGGCTAAACAGCAACGTAACTATTCAGCTCACCCCTAAAATCCACCATTTCTGCGTTACAAAATGATCATTTACACCTGTAAACTCACATTTTGCGCCTTGAACTGACGAATTTTAGGGGCAATCTGAACAGCTACGGCATAGTGCTGAATAACTCACTGAGGCAACTCCACCTCCACCTGCAGCCCCCAAGATCGGCGGAGCGGTCGAAGCGCAGGTACCGCCATAGCGATTGGCCACATCCCGGGCGATAGCCAGCCCCAAACCGTGCCCCGCCACCCGATTCATCCACCCGCACTCCCCGTTCACCCAGGCGCTCCAGTTCATCATCAGAGACTCCCTGGCCGTCATCCTCCACTACCAGCAGAACCCCTTTATCGCCACTTTCAAGGCAGAACCGAACCCGCTTGTGTGCCCATTTGCAGGCGTTATCGAGCAGGTTCCCGAGCAGCTCCAACATATCCTCCCGATCCTGAGGCAGCCGCCCCTGATCAGGTAACTGATACTCAATCTCCAACTCACGCTCACCATAAAGCTGCTGCAGCGCCCCCACCAGTGCGGGAATCTCCTCCTCGGCGGAGAAACGCTCGGCGGCGACACCCGAACCCGCCAGCCGCGCCCGGGTCAACTCCCGTTCCATCAGCTGACGGATTCTCTCCACCTGAAGACCCATCTCACGCTGCACTTCGGGATAGCCTTTCAACTCATCCCGCTCCAGCTGACGCATCAGCAGATTGAGGGGACCCTTGAGGGCGTGGGCGAGGTTACCCAGACTGTTGCGCGACTGCTGCAGACGCTGCTGCTGTATCTGCAACAGCCGGTTGAACTCCTGCACCAGAGGCTTCACCTCACTGGCAGATCTTCGGTAAGCGCGGTAATCTCGCCATTTGCAAGCCGTTGAACATCCTCCTGCACCGGGTCAAGCCGCCTGATCGAGCTGCGTATAATCAAGGACTGAATTAGGATGATCAGTAGCGCCGAAAACAGGGAGAGTGCGGCGAATACCCACTGAAAGCGCGCCAGCCCCCGATTCAGCGGCGTCATATCCTCGGCCAGGGTGAGGGTGAAGTGCTGGCCCTGCTTGCGATAGCCAGCGCTGTGGAGCAGCAGATCCTGCCCGGCGGGCCCTGCCTGACGCCGGTCATCTGAAGACCCGGTGGGGAGCTTCGGGATATCCAGCTGCTGATCCCATAACGAGCGTGAGGTCAGCAGAGTGCCATCGTCAAACACTACCTGGTAGTAGTGACCGGAGAGGGGCTGATGGAAGATCTTTCCCAAACCACTGCTGGAGAGCCGGGGGAGCTTCGGCTCGGTCAGGTCGAGGGTGGCGAGCAGCGTCCCGGCGTCGTGCTGAAGTCTTGAGGCGACAAAGCCCTCGGTCAGGCTGCGCAGGGCCAGACTGCCACCCCACCAGAGCAACCCGAGAAACAGCAGCAACCCCAGCGCCAACCCTACCTGCAACTGCTTACCGAGAGAGTTCACTCCGCGCCACCGATAAACAGGTATCCCTGGCCACGCCGGGTCTCGATGCGCTTTTGGCCGATGCGCTCCCGCAGACGGCGCACATAGACCTCAATCAGGTTGCTGTCGCGGTCGAAATCCTGATCATAAACGTGCTCGGTAAGCCTGCTTTTAGAGAGAATGCGGCCCGGATGGAGCATGAAGTAGCGCAGCAGCCGAAACTCGGTGGCGGTGAGATCCACCGTCCCGCCATCGGCAAGGGTCACCTGCTGTAGCTCTTCGTTGAGGCGCAGGCCACCGCACTGCAGCTCCGCCGTCGCCAGGCCGTTGCTGCGCCGAATCAGCGCCTGTAGCCGCACCAGCAACTCCTCCACATGAAACGGCTTGCCCAGGTAGTCATCGGCCCCCGCCTTGAAGCCATCCACCCGCTGATGCCAGGCATCGCGGGCGGTCAACACCAGCACCGGCATCAGCAAACCGTCGTCACGCCAGCTCTTTAGCACCTCCAGGCCGGGGCGTTGCGGCAGGCCAAGATCCAACACCACTGCATCATAGGCGGTCTCTTCACCCAGGTACTGTGCATCGACGCCGTTATCCGCCAGATCGACTGCATAACCCGCCTTGCGCAACGCCCGCTCCAGAGCGACGGCCTGTTCAGCATCATCCTCCACCAGCAGCAGGCGCATCTTACTCTTCCTGTTCCCGCGACAACAGTCTGCCGTCAGCGGCATCCAGGTAGAGTTCCCACACCACCCCTTCGCTATCCAGCAGTTCGATCTCGTAGACTATGCGCTCATCCTTCTGTTCCAGCTCCACCTCCAGTATCCGCGCCCCCGGATGTTCGGGTCTAAGCTTCTCAAGAATCTGCTCCAGAGAGAGAATCTTTCCGGAGAGGAGTAACTCACGGGCAACGAGGTGATCATCATCATCCGCCGCCAGACTGCCAGCGATGAGTAACAGTGACAGAATCAGTACCAATCTTTTCATCAATCCTCCGCTTTACCACGCCCTGGAATTCGCACGTCATTGCCATTAAACGAGCCGCTCCCCGGCTCCTTGTGGCACTTGTCACAATGGCTGAAGCTGCCCACTTCGGGATTACCGGTCACCTGCTCCAGTGGCAGCTCATTATGCTTGCGTAGGAAGTAGGGCGTTTCAGAAACCCGTAGCGTCGCTGGCTGTGCTGTCTGTGACATAGCGATCCCCTGTGAACGTATATACTCCGATCTGTCGGCGGCATTGTCCAGCAGATAGCGGCGCAGCAGCTGATCCGACTCCTCATCCAGCTCGGCGTTATCACCAAAATGGTCTTCCAAACCATCCATCACCAAAGTCCACGAGCCAGCGTTGAGCAGCCCGGCCTGGTAGGCGAAGTGACAGGCGCCGCACTCCTCCAGGTAGAGCGGCGTGTCCACCGGCGCCACATCCAGGAGGAGAGTGCTCAACCAATCGTTATTGCCGCTATCGGGCACGCAACCGCTGATTCCCAGGGTACAGAGAAGCAGCCAATTAACCGGTAACAACAACCTCCCCACCACCGTTTTCATCACGCCTTCTCCCGCTTCATGCCGTTGATCATCGAGCGCACCAGATTCTCCTGATGCTGGAAACTGGAGAGCACAACGCCCACCAGGTGAAAAAAGACCAGCAGCAGGGTGATGTTGACAAAAAACTCATGGACCTCTCCGAGCAGCTCCCCCCAGAAGTGGGGAAGATCGAGAAAGAGCGGGGCCAGTGGACCGGAGAACTCTTCGGCACCATAGGCCGCCAGCCCGGTCAGGATGGAGAGGGAGAGCATCAGCATCAGCGCCACTATCATGATACCGCCCGCCGGGTTGTGACCGATGTAACGCTTGGCCCGGAATGCAGCCACATCCTTCATATAAGCGACAATCGTTGCCGGTCGTTTGACAAAATCTGTGAAGCGGGCATGGCGGGTACCGACAAGCCCCCACAGCAAACGGAACAGGAGCAGCCCCATAATGGTGTATCCGGCCCACACATGGAATGTAAGAAAGTGATCTTCGGTCAACCAGGCGATGGCGTAGGCGCTCACCAGTGACCAGTGAAAAATACGAACCAATGGATCCCAAACCCGTAACCATCCAGACGACTGCATATCTATACCTCTGTGGTTGTGACTTTGGGAGAGAATAGAGGGTGTGTCTTAAACCAAGCTGAAAGGGGGTAGCCTTTTACATAATTATTCCTGATCACCCGTAACTATCAGGTATCTGTTCACCACCGATACACCGGAGAGTTAATTGCTATTCAGCTCACCCCTAAAATCCACCGTTTCGGAGTTAAAAAATAATCATTTGCACACATAAATCCGCATTTTGTGCCTTTTTATCCTAAAAACCACAGTTATGGTGGAACCGAGGTGTTGTAGGAGCGAACTTGTTCGCGATGGACTACGAAATGTGCTCTTCGCGAACAAGTTCGCTCCTACATCTGAATTCTGGACTACCGTGCTGTACTTTCGGGGGTCGGAGTTGATTGCCCATATCCATGTGGGCAATCGACTACGACCCCGTACCCTCTATGCTTGCATGTAGGATGTGGTGAGCTTGCGAACCGCATCAATCACCTGAATAGTTACCTAACCTTCTACATTATTGTTCATGGTTATGCTGAAAGAGCCGAATCTTGGGTAGAATGGCTCTTTGCACCACCACAGCAAGGCAGATGACCGAACTATTTCAACAACTGATGGCGTGGATCAGCTGCATCCGATGTGGTCGGGAGCGGTGATCTTTCTGGTGGCGATGACGGAGTCCCTCGCCGTCGTCGGCCTGCTGGTGCCGGGAGTGGTGATCATGTTCGGTATCGGTGCCCTGATCGCCGCCGGTGCGATCAATTTCTGGAGCGCCATGGCCTGGGCGGTGGCCGGGGCGGTGGCAGGTGACGGACTCAGCTTCTGGCTCGGCCGCCACTACCAACAACAGCTGACAACCCTCTGGCCCTTCAGCCGCCACCCCAAAAGCCTGCAACAGGGTATCGTCTTTTTCAACCGCTATGGCGGCAAGAGTGTCGCCATCGGCCGTTTCTTCGGTCCGGTGCGCGCCATCATCCCGCTGGTGGCGGGCATGATGGGCATGACGCCCGGCCGCTTTGTCGCCGCCAACATCCTCTCCGCCCTGGTCTGGGCGCCCGCCTACCTGCTACCCGGCATGGTCTTTGGCGCCTCTCTGGAACTGGCCTCCGAAGTGGCCCTGCGCCTGGTCATACTGATTCTGCTGCTGGCACTTTTGATCTGGCTGGGACTGCTGCTGAGCAAATGGATCTTTCGCCTGCTGCAGCCCCATACTTCCGCCTGGGTGGCGGCCACCCTGCGCTGGAGCCGCCTGCACCCAAAAAGTAGTGAGATCGCCTCCGCCCTCTCCGATCCCAACCACCCGGAGGCCCGGGGTCTGTCAATCTTTGCCTTCCTGCTACTGGCCGCCACCGGGGCTTTCGTCCTGCTATTCACTACGGTAATCGAAGGCAGCCACATTGAGGCAGTCAACCAGGGGGTGCTGCAGGTGCTGCAGAGCATACGCACCCCCTGGTCCGATCATCTGATGATCTATCTCACCCGGCTGGCGGATAGCTGGGTGACTCTCTCGCTGATTATCGCCGTCCTGCTCTTTTTGATCTGGCGCGGCCACCGCCGCACCGTCCTCTACTGGCTCGCCGCCGTCATCTTCAGCCTGGTCGCCGGACCGCTGCTGAAGATGGGCCTTCAGATACCCCGCCCCGAGGTAGTGACCCTGGCGCCCGACTCCTACGCCTTTCCCAGCGGCCATACTCTAAAAGCCGTAGTGATCTACGGTTTTCTTGCGGTTATTGTCGCCCGCCCGCTCTCCCTCCGTTGGCGCTGGCTCCCCTATGGACTGGCCGTCCTGGTGACCGTCGCGGTCGCGCTTTCACGTCTCTACCTAGGCGTACACTGGCTTAGCGACGTGCTCGGCAGCATTGCATTGGGACTTGCCTGGGTAGCGGCGCTGGCTATGGCCTTACCATCGCCATACCCATATCGAGAGCCGCTGGGGCAGCCTGGTAACCACTGCTGTCACCGTTACCCTTCTCGCGCTCCTGCTCAGAAGTTGGTTGCACCATGAAGAGGAATTCAACCACTACCAACCACTCCAGGAGAGCCGGGAGGTCAATGCCCAGCAGTGGTGGAGTGTGGACGTGGCAACACTGCCGAAAGAGCGTAGTGATATCAGGGGAGACCGGCAGGATCCGCTCAACCTGCAGTATGCCGGTCCTTTGGACTGGCTAAGCAGCCGGTTGGAGGAGGCGGCTGGCAACCGGCGAAAGCGCTCTCCTGGAAAAACAGCCTGCACCTGCTCTCCCCCTCCCTACCGTTGCAGCAACTGCCGGTGCTGCCACAGGTTCATGACGGTAGGCATGAAGCGCTGCTGCTGGAGAAAAGATTGCCCGGTGACCGGCGTCTGGTGCTAAGACTCTGGCAAAGCGGCGTCCGTCTGATACCCGGTGGTATGCCCGTATGGATCGGTAATGTATCGGAACAGCAGCAGGTGAGGATCATCAATTTGGTTACCCTGGCGGCAACCGGTAGAGATTTTTCAGTACCGTTCCAGCTTTTTTCAGATGATCTTGTAAAGTTGCCGGTGGGCACGACAAAGCGGGTAAGCGACAGGGTATTGGTTAGATCACGGCTCTATTAATTCGATGACTTATAAAAAACAGGTAGGAGAGAACTTGTTCGCGATCAGCTCCGTAGCATGTTCTTCGCGAACAAGTTCGCTCCTACGCCAGGCCGCAAGATTTGATCTAATCAATCTTCACCCCAACGCCGGGCCAGACCACTCTCAATACCGAGGTGATCAAGCACCCGTGCCACCATAAAGTCGATCAGATCCTCCACCGTTTGCGGACGGTTGTAAAAACCGGGGCTGGCTGGCATCACTACCACGCCTAGTCGTGCAAGCTTCAGCATATTCTCCAGATGGATAGCTGAAAAGGGGGTTTCGCGTACCATCAGAATCAGTTTGTGCTGCTCTTTCAGCATCACATCAGCAGCCCGCTCGATCAGATTGTTACTTGCGCCGGTGGCGATGGCGGAGAGTGTGCCGGTGGTACAGGGGCCAGACCACCATCGCCTCCGGGGGCGTTGGAGCCGCTGGCTACGGGAGCTGTCCACTGTTCCGGGCCGAAAACGTGCAGCTGTCCCGGTGCGGCACCATAACGCTCGGAGAGCAGCAGCTCCATCTCGCGGGGTTGGGACGGCAGGGTGAGTTCAGTCTCCATCGGGATCACCACCTGAGCCGCCTTCGAGACCATCAGGTAGACCTGGCGTTCAGCACGAATCAGGCAGTCGAGCAGACGCAGGCTGTAGGCGCTGCCTGAGGCGCCTGTAATAGCCAGTGATATAGGAGAGTAGGTATCTGTCATTATCTATTTTGCCTGTTTCCGTCTCGGTTTAAGAGCGCTGAGCCACGCCCTGCAGCCACAATTTTCACAATATAGCCATATTGAAAGGATAAGTGTAGCGGGTCAATTTCACCCAAAGCTTAATAATTGGCCATACTCAACGGGTGGATACCTAATAAATGGGTTGGAGGTAGGTGCAATGAGATCACAGTTAGCTCTTTGGATATTAGCTATCTTGCTGCTCACCGGCTGCACGTCGGTACAGGAGATACGCGATCAGCGCATCTCTGAGCAGCAGGAGATGTTCAACACGCTTCCCGCCGATGTGCAGGCTAATATCCGCCAGGGGCAGATCGATATCGGCTTCAGTAGGCGCATGGTTCTACTTGCGTGGGGAGCACCAGACAAAGTGCTGACCCGCAGGGTCAAGGGGAAGACCACCAAGGTATGGATCTATACAAAGACTATCTCCCACCCCAATTCCGAGAGGATCAGCGTGCCGGTGAGCTATGTCGACAGTCAAGGTGAAGTGCAGATAAGGTATAGCTGGGTCTGGAACAACTGGAACAGCTACGAAGAGGTCGGTGTGGCGCGGGTTGAGTTCACCCATGGGCATGTCAGTGCCATCGAGCAGGTTACTCCATAGAGGGGTGCCGGGTGTTATCTATCCCGTCAGAGGGATCGCCAACGCATCCAGCATCCGCTGATGGATATTCTCAAAACCGCCGTTGCTCATCACCAGCAGATGATCCCCTGATGCTGCTTCACGGCGGATGAAATCCACTATCTTCTCCACCTCATCATATACTTCAACCTGCTCCCCCAATGAAGAGAAAATGCTTTCTGCATCCCAATTCAGAGCGGGGGGGGAGTAGACCAGTACCCGGTCGGCACCTGCCAGTGCATCGGGCAGCAAGGCGGCGTGTACGCCCATGCGCATGGTATTGGAGCGGGGCTCCAGTATGGCGAAGATACGCTGTTCCCCCACCTGGGCCCGCAGGCCGTCGAGGGTGGTGCGGATCGCTGTCGGGTGGTGGGCAAAATCGTCATAGACCCGAACTCCCCGCACTTCACCGCGCAGCTCCATACGCCGCTTTACATTCTGAAACCGGTGCAGCGCTTCCACCGCTATGCCAACAGGGACACCAGCGTGGCGGGCGGCGGCAATGGCCGCGAGAGCGTTGTTGATGCTGTGATCACCGGTCAGCTCCCAATCCACCTCATCCACAGGCTCGCCAGCACAGAGTGGCTGAAAACGGTGGCCGTCCGGCGTTAACCGGCGGGCGCTCCAGAGGCCGTCACCATCGGCACCAAAGCGTTCCAGCTGACTCCAGCACCCCATCGCCAGCACCTCATCCAACGCCGGATCGGTGGCGGGGGTGATAATCAGGCCGGAGCCGGGCACCGTCCGCACCAGATGGTGAAACTGCCGCTGAATCATCGCCAGATCATCAAAGATATCGGCGTGATCAAACTCCAGATTATTCAGAATAAGGGTACGGGGACGGTAATGGACAAACTTGGAGCGTTTATCGAAGAAGGCGGTATCGTACTCATCTGCCTCCACCACGAAGAAGGGGGGCGTCGCCGAGTCGCGCCGAAATACCAAAATTGCGTGGCACACCACCGATAAGAAATCCTGGGTTGAGTCCGGCATCCTGCAGAATCCAGGCAAGAAGGCCAGCGGTGCTGGTCTTACCGTGGGTACCGGCCACCGCCAGTACCCAGCGGCCCGGCAATACATGCTCGGCCAGCCATTGAGGGCCGGAGGTGTAGGCGAGACCGGCATCCAGCATATACTCCACTGCCGGGTTGCCCCGCGACATGGCGTTGCCCACCACCACACAATCCGGCGCCGGTTTTAGATGGGCGGGGTGGTATCCCTCCATCAGTTCGATACCCGCCGCTTCAAGCTGTGTACTCATGGGTGGATAGACATTGGCATCGGAGCCGCTCACCTGATGCCCCATGGCGCGGGCAAGCAGGGCAATTCCTCCCATAAAAGTGCCGCAGATCCCCAGTATATGAATATGCATATCAGTTGGCGCCCACCTGAAACAGGCTGTCAACGATAGCGTTGACCAGGAGAAAGTAGCTGATCGATATCAGCAGGCCGTGCCTCATATCAACTTCAAAGGTGTGGCGTGCAATATGGGCCACAATGACCAATCCCCACACCACTAGTAGCAGGTAGATCACCGCTCCCAGGCCGCCTATATCGGAGGTGGCGGGATCTCCACCAATGAGCAGTTGCAACGGCATGGAGAGCAGATTAATGATGGTGCCACAGGCAAAAAGAGCAGTGGCGGCCTGAACCCAGCGCCCGGGCTTGCCAACGAGAGTGAGCGAAATACGGAGCAGGAGTATTACCAGCACCAGATCGATGAGCTGGGGCAAGAAAGGCGGGTACACACCACCAAAGGTGGGGGCGATCACCAGTGTGCCGCTGGCCAGTCCCGCCAGTGCCGTAACGGCGAGCAGAAAGTGGAGGCGGGAATATCCTGGGGCGTCGCCCGTAGCAGGCAGATTTTAATAAAGAGGTTGCGCAGTTCTTTCA
>MOXF01000032.1_pt1 | contig 15771 bp, 18 predicted proteins | sample 1471201 | NCBI WGS metagenome assembly MOXF01 (sample SAMN05358035, study PRJNA327811) | mollusc metagenome | isolation source: Phylotype B (NB1) bacterial symbionts from gill | host: Thyasira cf. gouldii | place: Canada: Bonne Bay, Newfoundland | collected 2010-08
CCCCGTATTGAACGGGAGGCGCTGAAAGCACTCTACAACTACCCCCTTTCCCGGCAACGTTAGAGAACTGGAGAATATCCTGGAACGCGCCAGCGCCCTTTGTGACGGGAGATGATTGAACTTGAAGACCTGGCCCTGCCAGACAACAGAGACACTCCCCAGCCAGAGCCTGGGCTCCCTCTGGAAGAACACCTGGAAAGATAGAACGGACAATCATCACCCAAGCACTGGAGGAGACTCGCTGGAACAAAACGGCGGCAGCCAAAAAACTGGGGATACACGTTTCGTGTCCTTGAGATACCGACTGAGTAAATTGGGAATGGAGTGACCAAGCGCACCCCACGGCAAACACATCGACCACAAAGTGACAAAAATTGTCACTTTGTGACGACCAATATCAGAGAAAACAGAGCTACAAAAAACAGAGAACCGATTGACCACCACCCTGTAACATCGCAAGAGTGTCCCTAAAAGCCACTACCCCTATGAGTTTTCACTAGATTTCTAAACTCCCGAAGCCATAAATCATCATTTGGCACAGCTTCTGCATCACTACAAACCGAGAAACAGACTCACAACTGCAGAGACAGAGCAACTCTCTTCCCTGCTGACAGAAACCCTGAAGGAGTTGACCATGAAAAAAGTACAAGCAGGTTTTACATTGATCGAACTGATGATCGTTGTTGCGATTATCGGTATTCTGGCAGCCATTGCACTGCCTGCCTATCAGGACTACATGGTGCGCACCAGGGTCACAGAAGGCCTCCTCGCTGGCTCATCGGCCCGCACTGCCGTAGCTGAGACCTTTGCCAACACAGGCATAATGCTTCCCAGCTTAACCTCAATGGGTGTTGAATCCCAGGCTTCTGATTATGTTACCAGCCTTACCTGGAACAAGGTCAGCGACACTGTAGGTGATGTCATTGTCACCCTCTCAGCCAGTGCAGAGTTGTCTGCAGCAAAAAGTACAACTATTAAGTTTCAAGCAACCGGTAAAACCAATGGCCAAGTACTATGGCAATGCGGCAAGGGCGACACCCTCCCCATCCCTGTAAAATACCTGCCTAGCTCTTGTAAAGACTACTAAGTCTTTATACCTGCACACCCCCTGGGGCAAATAGTCCCAGGGGGATTTGCTTTCAATGCAGGCCCATCTCTCATCTCCACCATGAGCCTCACTCTCAAGCAGATATCACATATCCGTCTATTGGCATGGATCTCCATAGCAGCGCTCACAATTGCTCTTTATCTCCCAGGCCTGAAAGGAAATTTCCTGTTTGATGACTACATAAACATAGTCGACAATACATCCATTCAAATCCAGAAGATGAATACCGACTCGATTCGGTCAAGCCTATCCGGCCCCGAAGCGGGTCCGTTAGGACGGCCAATTAGCGTCATAAGTTTTGCGATAACACATTATTATTTTGGACAAAATCCATTCGCCTATAAGGCCATCAACTTAGTCATTCATCTAATTAACGGCCTGCTAGTAGCCTGGCTAACCACTTTACTGATCAACCAGCAAACTAAAAACCAGGACAATCATCTCACTGCAAAGTGGTTACCGCTCTGGATCGCCACAATTTGGTTGCTCCACCCGATCAACACCATCCCAATCTTGCTAGCTGTACAACGCATGACCTTGCTATCGGGGATGTTCCTTCTTCTTGCCTTAATCTTCCATCTAAAGGGGATGTCGACAAGCGACACTAAAACATCGGGCTGGGGCTGGCTTGCCCTAAGCTGGCTTATCTGCTGGCCACTGGCTATCTTAAGCAAAGAGACGGGGCTACTACTTCCCCTCTTCATATTATTGACAACTCTTCTTCATATGGTAAGCCATACCACATACGACCTTAAAAGACATACCAGACTTATTGCCACACTTTTTATCATCCTCTCTCTGATTGCCATTGTCATGATCAACAATCTTGGCATTCGATGGCTTGAAGGCGCCTATGCAATGCGGCCTTTCTCATTAGCCGAGCGCATCATGACTGAACTGAGAGTGCTCTGGCTATACACAGGCCAAGTACTTACCCCTTCACATACCACTTTTGGCCTCTACCTCGACGACATTCAAATATCACGCAGCCTGCTTGATCCCTCTACCACTTTAATGGCGCTGATCGGCTGGATCGCCGTAGCAATTGGCATTACGCTTGGCTGGCGGCGCTGGCCGATACCCTGTTTTGCCCTGGCCTGGTTTCTGGCTGGCCACTCCCTTGAATCGACTTTCCTCCCGCTGGAAATTGCCCATGAATATCGCAACTACATTCCATCTATTGGCTTGATCCTTGGCACCGGTTACTTAGCATCAAGCTGCTTAATTCTGTCAAACTGGACCACCCCAGGCTAACCATCAGCCTTGCCGCCCTCTTACCTATCGTTTTGTTATCCTCTATCACCTGGATGCGTACGAATCAATGGAGTGACACACTTGTAGGATCCCAACTTGAAGTCATGCACCACCCCCTCTCATCTCGTGCAAATTACTCAACAGCAAGAGAACTTTTTATTGCTGGGCATGGTAACGCAAACGATCCTATTGGCGGGCAAATGATTCATTATCACTTTAACAAGGCTGCAGAACTTGACCCAAATGACAAGATGTCCTACCTCGGCCTAGTTTACTGGGCCTGCACATCGAATAGACCGATCAAACAGGAGTGGATCAATAAATTAGAGGGTCGTCTTAAACTGCGCCAGTTCTCACTCAATGATCTTAATCTGACACGTTATTTACAAAAGTCAATAATCGACAGACCAGGCTGCCTCAGCAGACAACAAACCACGGCCTTACTCAAGGCAGGAAGCGTAAATGAAAAAATACCTCTATCAGCCAGATCTGCATTCCTTCATTCTGCTGCAGACTATGAATTATTAGTTTCCAAAGACATATCTTCCTCCATACGCTTTTTACGACAGGCAGCGGCCCTGTCCCCCCGTAACAGTTCCTTACAAAAAAAGCTACGCAACTTTGAAACAGTTGAACAAAGATTGACTACACCAAGCACGCGCTGATTATAGGCAAGCGTTATAGATTATTGGAATACATTCCCACTTCCGCTAAATTTATGCCATGATTAGGATCATTCACCAACAGCTGGCACATAGGTACATGGACTACAAGATAAGCATCGTAATTCCGGCAAAAAATAGGGCGGACTCATTACCTAGCTTGATCGCGGAACTAATCATGCCTTTTCTTCAAGTAAAAATTATCGTAGTTAACGATGGCTCCAATGACGAGACGGCACCATCGCGGAGATAAGTGGGGTACAATTCATTCGCCCCCCTATTCCACAGGCAACGGTGCTAGCATAATGAATGGCGCACATGCCGCGTCCGGCGACCTACTCATATCCATGGACGCTAACGGCCAACACTCTCCCGAAGAGATCCCTCGCCTGTTGGATAAGCTGAACGAGGGCTACAACATGGTAGTGGGCGCGCACACTTACGACAGCCATGCTGGCCAGCATCGTGCCTTCGCAAGCATAATTTTGAACCATCTTGCATTACAGAAATAGTGAACAGTAACGCCCCGGATCAACGGGCCAGACTGTTGGTCCTGACCTCCACCTTCCCCGCACACCTGGACGATGGTGGGCCCAGCTTCGTACTTGAACTCGCCAACCGCCTCGCGGCCCATTTCGACATCACCGTTCTTGCACCGCATGCACCGGGACTGAAACAGGAAGAGCGTTGGGACAGCCTGACCATCCGCCGCTTCCGTTACGCACCTGAAGCTATGGAGACCTTGGCTGCTGAGGGCGGCATCCAGGCACAACTGCGCTCGCATCCCTGGAAATATCTACTCGTCCCCCTCTTCCTGCTATCCCAATGGTGGCATTGCCGCAAATTGTTGCACTGTGGGCAGTTCGACGCCATTCACGCGCACTGGCTGTTTCCGCAAGGCTTGATCGCCCTCGCCTGCGGCAATACTCCAATCATCGTTACCGCACACGGCAGTGACCTACACAGCTTGCGTGGCCCCCTATTCCGGCACATTCAGTGCCATGTGCTGAAACATAGCCAGGTCGTCACGGTCGTTAGCGCCGCAATGGCGAAGCTCGCACGAGAGATCCAGAACCAGATCCACGACCTGCGCATCCTGCCCATGGGCGTGGACTTGCAGACACGCTTTACACCCTCGCCGCACACGCGCGAGCCGGCCACCTTCCTGTTCGTCGGAAGACTGGTAGCCAGCAAAGGACTGGATGTCTTACTTGCGGCGCTTGCACTGCTCAAACAGCAGATTCCAGATGTACGCCTCGTCGTCATCGGTAGAGGCCCCGAAGAAACCTGCTATCGGGAATTGGTGCACACTCACAGTCTCGCGAACCATGTGACATTTCTAGGCGCCTTACCGTCCGCACAATTGCCGGAGTGGTACCGCCGTGCAACGGCCCTGGTTAGTCCAACACACACCGAGGGACTTGGGCTGGCCTTGATCGAGGCCGCCGGCTGTGCCTCTCCAATTATCGCATCGGACCTGCCGGCAGTGAGAGAAATCCTGATCGATGGCGTCTCTGGCCGACTAACGCCAGCCAGTGACAGTATTGCACTCGCCAGCGCCATGTTACAGGTGGTGACGGACCCTGATTACGCTGCCCACCTCGGCCAAGCCGCCAGGATCCATGTTGTCGACCGTTACGACTGGCCCTGTGTGGCCAGAGGATACTCGGCGGCGATTAAAGCCACTGTGACCTCAACCCCATGAAGTCCATCGACCGATTCCTGCGTGCATGGCGCACTCGAGTGGCCCTGCGGGTGGCACCGGCATCCATGCATGCAGCTTTGGACATCGGGTGCGGCGATGCCTACCTGTTGTCCCAGGTTCACGCACGGCAACGTACGGGCATCGACCCCGGCATTGTCGAAGCCAGGGCCGAGGGCGACATCAAGCTATTTCCAGGACGTTTTCCAGACAATCTCGACTCCATTGCGCCGGGTGAGCAGTTTGACGTGATATTTGCGCTCGCCGTGCTAGAGCATCTGACGGATGGTGATTTCACCCATGCACGTGATAGGTTGCCGGACCTGCTTCATCAGCATGGTCAACTCATCGTTACTGTACCCCACCCACTGGTTGATGCCATACTGAACCTGCTACTGAGCTTGCGGCTGATCGACGGCCAAGCCGTCCATGAGCACCACGGCTTCGATCCGATCCGAATACTGGAACTCGGTTCGGACCGGCTCAAGCTGCTGTATAGACGGCGTTTCCAGTTTGGCCTGAACAATCTTTTTGTATTTGAGCGAATCTGAAATGCAGTTAACCATCCTTATGCCCTGTCTTAACGAGGCCGAGACACTGGGTAGATGCATCACCAAGGCCCGGCAATGGATCGAGGGGAGCGGCATTGAGGCCGAGATACTGGTTGCTGACAACGGCAGCAGCGACGGTTCGCCTGAGATCGCAAGTACGCTTGGAGCCCGCGTCATAAAGGTAGCCGAACATGGCTATGGTTCAGCCTCTACTATGGCAGCTTGGCCGCAAAAGGTGAGTGGATCATCATGGGCGATGCTGACGATTCATACGATTTCAGCCAGCTGGACGCCTTTTGTCAGAAGTTGAGCGACGGCTGCGATCTGGTCGTGGGCAATCGTTTCCTAGGCGGCATCGACCCGGGTGCAATGCCATGGAAAAACCGCTACCTCGGCAACCCCCTACTATCCTGGCTTGGACGTCTGTTGTTCGGCAGCCCGGTACACGATTTTCATTGTGGCCTACGTGGTTACCGTAAGCATGCTTTCCTGCAAATGGACTTACGTACCAGCGGCATGGAGTTCGCTTCGGAAATGGTGATCAAGGCCACCCTGCTCGGCATGAACATCGCCGAGGTAGCCACCACTCTGAGCAAAGACGGCCGCAGCCGACCACCGCACCTACGACCATGGCGCGACGCTGGCGCCACCTTCGTTTCATGCTGCTGTTCAGCCCGCGCTGGTTATTCATCATTCCAGGGGGCATGCTCGGCATGGTCAGCCTCATTCTGTTCCTGCTCCTGATTTCCGGACCGGTCCAGTTCGGCTCGATAGTACTAGATATGAACACCCTGCTATTTGCAGAAGCAGGCTTGGTGCTGGCTACCCTGGCCATCACCACCGGCATGGTGGTCAAGCTATTTGGCGTTCGCGAGGGCTTGCTGCCACCCACCCCCCTGACACGCATACTGCGCACAACACCGATACTGGAAATCGGCAGTCTGGCTGGAGTCATCATGACCCTGACCGGATTAACCGTCGGGGTGATCGCCCTCACAGATTGGGCAGCCGTAGGTTTCGGGCCGCTGACTACGGTCAATCTGGTTCGCCAAGTCAGCCTGTCAGCGCTGTTGACCAGCCTGGGAAGCATAGTGCTGATATCATCGTTTCTGATTGGTTTTCTCAGCCTGCCAATGCGGGGACGTGACTGATGACTGGCACTACGGGATCCGGCTTGCGCCAGTCCTGGTTGGTCAACCTGCTGGCTTGCCTACTGTTGATGGTAGCGTCGGGCCACCTCAGTATCCAACTCGGCCAAGACGCCAGCTTCGATCTGAAGAATTACCACTGGTACAATGCCTACGCCTTCCTGAACGACCGCCTCGGCCATGACATCGCCCCGGCCATGCTGCAAAGCTTCCTGAATCCGCTGATCGAACTGCCATACTTTCTGGTCGCCACCCACCTGCCCGACTACCCCGCCTATGCCCCATTCCTGCTAGGGAGCTATTATGGCGTGCTGGTTTTTTTTCTCGCCAAACTTGCTTGGCGCCTGTTCCCAGAACACCCCGCAAACTGCCATCCTGGTCTGTCCATTAAGGACAACGGGCAGGCCATCGCCATCTGGCTCCGGCTGCCGCACGGCGCCCTGCGCCTACTGGCTGCCTTGGCGGTCGGTGCCACCGGTACCGCGACGCTATCGCAATTCGGCACTACCTCAAACGAAATCCAGGTCTCGGTGCTGGTGGTGGCCGGACTGTATTTCCTGGTCTCAGCCCTCAGCCCCGGCCATTCTGTACGCCGTACCGTGCTGGCGGGCGGGCTGATCGGGGCAGCCGCCGGACTCAAACTGACCGCTATGCCCTATGTGCTTGGTGCCGCCGCGGCCTTCGCCCTAGCCTGCTGGCAAAACGGCACTCTGCGACAGCAATATCTGCCCTTCCTGTACATGCTCGTGGCTGCCATCGTCCTTTTTCAGGGCAGTTGGTCACTGCATCTGTACCTTGCCTACGGCAACCCGCTGTTCCCGTTCTTCAACCAGATATTCGCTTCGGATTGGTGGGACATCCGGCCGCTTGTGACTGCAAACTTCTTCCCACGCGATCCGCTCCAATGGCTATTCTATCCATTTTACTGGCTGAAACAGAACTACTGGCTGGTCATGGATGGCGGTTTTCGTGACGGCCGCATCGCAGTGGCTTTTCTGGCGCTCGTTGCCATAGTGCCTGTCCTGTGGCGCAGAACACTGCGGGAGGCCCTTGATGACCGCCTACCCTGGCACCTGATTGTAGTCTTCTTTCTGGTCTCTTACATGGTCTGGCTGATCACTTTTTCGACCTACCGTTACCTGGTTCCCTTGGAAGTATTGTCCGGGATCCTGCTGGTCGGCCCGGCACGTTGGTACCCCACCAGAAAGCGAGTCCTGCCCGTCATTCTGGTTCTCTCCTGCGTCATTATGGCTTGGTCGAAATACCCGGACTATGGTCATATCGCCATATCGCGCGGCAGTGTCGCCGCTGAGGCACCACGGATCCCCCCTGGCTCACTCATCCTGCTGGTCGGTGGCGATCCCATGTCGTATGTGGCCTCCAGCTTCCCGACCAACGCCCGCTTCGTAGGCATCGGCAACAATTTCCTGGTACCTGGCATGCATAATCGCCTGCAAAAATCCGTCGACACCACCATTACCAACCACCGTGGTGCCGTTTATATGATTGAGGGGGTGCGGGCCGATCGACAGCAGCACGATGCCTATCTGGCCCATTATGACCTCATGCGTGGCCCCTGCCAGCCTCTGCCGACAACCCTTGAATCCAGCCCCCTACGCTTCTGTCAAACCATTTGGCGAGACGCCAGGCAATGAGTCAGCCCGCCAGTCCACCGGTTATTTCGGTCTGCATTGCCAACTATAACGGACTGGCGGTGATCGACGACTGCTACAGTCGGTGCTGGGCCAGTCCTTTAACCAGACGATTGAGATCATCGTCCATGATGACTATTCAACGGACGGCTCCGTCGACCACATACTGGCAAATTATCCCGATATCATCCTGATTAAGAGTTCCGACAACGTTGGCTTCTGCGTAGCCAACAACCGCATGGTAGCCCAGGCCACTGGTCGCTACATACTGTTACTGAACAACGATGCAGCACTCTTTCGGGATGCATTGGCCAGTCTGGTAGCGCATGCGGCGACCTTGCCCTGCCCCGGCATACTCGGCTTGCCCCAATATGACTGGAAGAGCGACCGCCTGCTCGACATCGGCTGCTTGCTCGATCCTTTCCTTAATCCACTGCCCAACCTTGACCCCGACCAGGGCGACGTAGCGATGGTGGCCGGTGCCTGTCTCTGGCTTCCACGCCAGCTATGGCAGGAGCTGGGTGGCTTTCCGAACTGGTTTGGATCGATTGCCGAAGATCTCTACCTTTGCACCAGAGCGCGTCTGGCCGGACATCCCGTGCAGGCACTTGGCCATTCCGGCTTCCGCCACCACGTTGGACACAGCTTTGGCGGTGGCCGCAGCGAGCACGGCAACCGCTTGGCTACAACTCGGAAGCGGCGTGCGCTCTCGGAGCGCAACAAGACCTTCGTGATGGCGATGACCTATCCAGCGCCCTGGTTTCAATTGCTATTTCCGGTGCACCTCACGCTTCTGCGCTGGAAGGGCTGATCCTGGCAACCGCGCTACGACAGTGGTCCGTACACCGTGAGATCTACCTGGCCTGCATCAAGGCGCTTGGTCTCGCCGAGGCGTACTTAGAGACATGCGTGGGCGAATTCAGTCAAACCGGCAACTTGGCATGCTGGCGTTCATCTGTGCTTTCAGTCCCTTCCCCCGAAAACTACACTTGCTGTTCAAACATGGTTGGCCAAAACTGAATTGAGCATTCAATCAGTTTTCGTGCACCGGCAACACTTCGGAAAACACGCCGGCGATTCCGGCCACGGTACGGTCGGGGCTAAACGTTGTCTAGTACACGCTGCCTGCCTGCAAGGCCCAAGGCTAGAGCGTGCTCACTGTCACCAAGCAGGTGTGCGATTTTTCCGGCCATCGCAACAACGTCGCCGACATCTACCAGGTAGCCGCTCACACCATCGTCGACAATCTCCTCCGGGCCACCGCTACGGGTCGCCACCACTGGCACCCCGGCGGCCATTGCCTCGATCAGGCTGCGACCGAACGGCTCCTGTACGGCCGCGCTGACGAGGATATCGACTCCAGCCATCAGCGCACGAGCATCCCGGCGATAACCGAGGAAATGGACACGCTCGGCCAATCCCAGTCTGTCTACCTCTGCCTGCAACCGAGACAGGTATTCAGGCTGTCCTGCACCGATCACCAGATGATGGGCATCTGGATGATCCTGCTGTAGTAGGACCACAGCAGCAAGATAGTCTGGGATGCCCTTGCGTGCCTGCAACCGCCCACAGATGGCGGTCAGCGGCACCCCGGACGGCACGTCCTCCAGATCCAGTCGCTGCACATCCATATTCACCACAGGTTCGACGCCATTCCAGACCACCCTTACCGTGTCATCCTCTTGTTGTTCGAAAATCTGGCGGCGCAGGGCATCGGAATTGACGATCACACGATCCGACCAAGTGAGCACGAAACTCGGTAACCAGAACAGCGGAAAAGGGCTGGTGAGATCTGGATTGCCGACACAGTCTCGCGTAGGTGCCAGACATGGGGCACACCTAATAAACGGGCAAGCAAGGCGCCATCCAGCACTGTGATGGTGTTGCTGTAGACCAGGCCGACACCTTCTTTTCTGGCCAGCGCAACCAACAGGACAACACGAATCGGCAAGGTCAGTAGCGAGACCAATGCCCACAGGTACGGATGTGTGAACAGCCGCCACGGCCTGCGCAGCAGAACCCGCAAGGCCATCGGCTTGTTGAAGAACACCCAGCGCTGGGTTACTCCCCACAAGCATTTCAAACCGATCTTGCGCACCGCCTGCACGAATGGGCCAGGGGTCGGCACCAGGACAACCGGTCGGTAGTCGGCAGGATTCAACCGCTCAAGCAATTCCAGCAACGAGCATTGTGCACCACCCAACCCTGCATCATGTGCGAAGACCAGGACCTTAACCGGTTTCATTGGTACTGCACTGCCTTTCGTAAATGAAAAAATCAGCGAACGATCCCTTCTGGTCATCCCCTGAGTAGGGATGACGATTAGGAATGTGCCGGATCAGATGCCATCCGGGCTTTTCCCATACCACCCATTCTGTAAATTTCCGATGACGGACATGAGGCAGCTGCCACCGCTCTTGCAGTTCCGTGTCAGAAGAGTAGATAATTACGTAGCACGTCGACGAATCAAACAACCGGTGCATGTAGGCTGCGAAGACATCATCCTCGACCAGGTGGTACACCACATCGAGCGACAGGGTTAACTCGGCTGTTTCACCGGCATACTCACGCATTAGTCTGAAGGCCTTGCCATCATCGCCGGTGAACCTGTCCCGGCACAGTGCAACCACATCCTCACTCACGTCGAAGCCTAAGTAGGTAGGATATTGTACCAGTTGCAGTTGTTCGCCATCACCGCAACCGTACTCGATCACCGTCCGAACGGCATGTTTGCGGACGAATTCGTTCAGTACTTCAGCCTTGAATCCGGCCAGCTTGTGATATGACCCCGCACCCGAGTTTCCGCCCGAGCGATATCGGGCCCGCCAATAGGATTCGGAGTCCTGGAAAGCCCTACATTTCGCCACCAAGGAGAAATACAGGAACCGGGCCAAGGTCCGCAGCAACGGAATTTTCTTGATCAGTTTCTTCATTGCCAGCATCGTCTCATATGCCAGAGAGGATAACCGCTTCAAGCCGGCGCTGGAGCAATCTAGCATCAAAACGTTCCACAGAATCCCGGCGCGCTGCGTGGCCATCCTTTCCACAGCAACGGGGTCACCGACGACATGTGCAATTGCCTCAGCATAGCCATCCAGATCCCCCTCGGCAACCAGCAAACCATTGTGACCTGACTCAATTGCCTCAGGAATGCCGGCGTGACGCGTCGATACCACCACTGCACCAGCGGCCATGCCCTCCTGTATTACGGTGGGCAAGCTTCCGTTTCGCCACCCGGACCGGTCACCGAGTGCTGGAGCAGCACGGTGGCACTGGCCATACGCTCACGAACCACCTCAACTGGCTGCGCGCCCAGGAAATGGACGCGGTCTGCAATCCCAAGCGATACAGCAAGCCGCTGGCATTCGACCAACAATGGACCATCACCGATCATGTCCAGACGGAGCGGAAACTGCTCCGCGACACGCGCAAAGGCGCGAATGACCACATCAGGCGCCTTCTTGGCCACAAAACGTCCCACCGAGAGCAGTTGTCCTGGATCCTTGGACCCCGGTATAAACAAAGATGTGTCGGCGCCACTCGGTATTACATGCATGTTGGGATGCGAAAACCCCCACGCCCGCAGGTTATCGAGAAGAAAACGAGAAACCGCGATTATCCCGGCTACGGCCGGGAACAGTCGGCTATACGCTCGTCTCACACCGGAATTCCGCAGCAGCGAAGTGGCGTCCCGACCCCGGAAATAGATATATAGCGGAACCCGAGCATGGGCGGCAGCATGCTGCATGATGCAGCCAAGAGGGCCAAATTCCGCCAGTACGCAATGAACATCCTGTTCCGCCAGAAAACTGGCGATAGTCCGCTTTGTACGCGCATCTGGCAAAGCGATGCCGCCCCAGTAAACCTGGTTCCAAGCAGCACGTATCAAGGCACCCGCCCATGCTGCGGGAGCTGCACCTCTGCCGCCAACAACGAGTACCGGATGATCGGTGACCGATCGGTCTTCCACCCGGCGACAGACCACCACCGTGCGTCCTCCATTTAAGTTAGTGATATGCCGCGTAACAAACGTCTCGGATCGAGTTCCCAGGGTGTTGGTGGCAATAGTGACTTTTTTATGCACGATTGGCTAGCCTGTGTTGGAATCGATCCCAACAACCTGATCCCAAATTTGATAAGCCGTGTCTGGCGAGATTGCCTGCAGCTTGGTTCGGGCTGCATGTCCTAACGCTACTCGCAGCTCAGGTGAACGGGCCAATGTTTCCATGGCACGTGCAAGTTCCACGGTCGACTCAGAGGCGAAGGTCAGGCCGGTAATGCCCGCTTCGACATATTCCAAAGCACCTGGAAGGGAATCCGACACGATGCAGGGTAGACCATACCCCACCGCCTCAATCAACGTATTTGGTGTGCCCTCAACCTGGGAGGGAAGGACAAATATCGCCCCCGCCCGATAATAGGAAGATATGTCTTGCTGTTGACCATGCAAATGAACTCTACCACAGAGGCCAAATTCACTAATCGCATTTTCTAATTCTGTCCGCATCGACCCCTCCCCGATGATATCAAGCTCCCAGGCACTAAATTCATCAGACAAGGCAGCAAAGGACTGGATCAACATCAGATGACGCTTGTACGGAACCAGACGACCGACAGAGATAATGCGATTCGATCTTTTTACACAAGCTAACGTATTGCCAGGTGGGAGTTCAACTGGATTCGGCACAAATACCAAGCGCGACTCTGGCACATAGGCAGCCATATCATGGATGGTTCCTGCCATATTTGCAGTTACCACATCTGCATGGCGATATAACAGCCGGCGCAATACCTGCCACATCAAAGGATAGTGATAATTCCTTGTATCGTTTCTTTCCGATATGATCACCTTGCAGCGCAAACCCCATGCCGCAAGCAGTAGCTTGACATTGGCTGGAGTAAGAAACGCCACGACCACATCAGCATCAATCCGGCGCAATACCTGGCGCAATCGACGAGCCTCGTAGACCAGACGAATGAATGAACGAAATGGCAGAAAGCGGGAAAACCGCCGAGCGGTACCAGATATCCCAGCCGCTTGTTGGCCTTTGTCTACACCCAACTCGGCCCAATCGATTGCCATACGCTCAACTCCTTCCGGCATAGTATAGAAATCCCCCTCTGCGGAATGACGTGAAATCAGATAAACGGACACACCAGACGTCCGCCAATGCCTCAACAACCTAAGCGCAACTCGCTCCGCACCGCCGCAGATAAGGCCATCATCCAAGTAAAAGGCGAGACGCATACGATGCTGACACATGGGCGGCTATTTCTTCAGGTACAACGCACGCATCGAGAATGTCCGGTACCACCATGCCAGCAGTTTCTCGGCACTAAGAAATGTGACCAGACGCCTCTTCAGACTTTGCCGCCTCCGGCTGCCAGGAGCGTGGGTGAAATAGATTTCCTCCCGGAATAACGCCTCTGAAAATAGGTGGGCGTGGCGGATGATTGATCTGTCTGGCAGATAGTTCGTGTGTGCATTGAGGTATTGGTAGTTGAGATCAGCAACCTCCCGGGCCGTTTTCCTCGTCTGGAACTGGTTCCTAATGCCGAGCAGCGCCCACAGATAAAGCCAAGTCCGGTTCCTGAACAGGGTCGCCAAGGGCACGAAGACATGTGGCTCGAGGAAGACGTACCTGCCGGGAAAGATGTGCAAGCTAATACCACCTGGTTTCAGGACCCGATGAATCTCCCTGAAGGTACCTTCATAGTCCATAACATGCTCAAGCACCACTTGACTGATGACAATATCGAACTGGCCATCTTCGAACGGTAATCTATAGGGTACAATTTCAATGGTCCGCAGATAGTCCTTTACGGCCTCATTCTCGACATAATCGGACGCATTCGAATTTGCGACATCGCAGCCGAAGGCATCCCACCCCTTGGCCCTCAACGACTCAACCAGCGTCCCCTTGCCGCAGCCCAAATCGAGCAACGTCTGGCCGGGTGACACCTCAAAATGTGCGAGCAGGTTTTCTATCGACATGATTACCGAGATATATCATTTTAAATTGTTACACCCAAGTATGCCTCAGATGAAGATTGCGCCAATGCGTTAGCCATCAGACACTTGGCCTTATCCTGACGACCAGTCGCATAAACGCACCCACACTCAACAGACCAATGGGGATCAGCCAAATCATATAGGCGGCTACACGTTCATACAAGTAATCCCAAAAACCATAGGTAACGGAATTGACGAAGTGCCAATTATCATCCTTGGTGGCAAAGAAGCCTTAATCTTATCGACCACAGGTGGTGACAAGCCAACGCCAAGATACTGTTTCGTGACCAGCTCTGGATGGTCTTCTAGTTCACGCAGTGAATGGTCGAAGACCACGTTATAATCCGGATCGACGACCCGCCACCTACCATCGACGAAGACTTCATTCAGAATGTGGCCGTTGATCCCTAGTATCCTTGATACGATACCCTGATATCTAAGCATGTTGTTGACCACAAAGGCCTGCTGACCGCAGAGCCCACCACCGGCCCGTATCGCCTTGTGAGTATTTACCCACTGGAAGTAGCCTAGCCTTTTTACCCTTGCCCACAAAATGTAATTCTCGAAAAAAGATGGCGCGGTCTTTTCAACACTGGCATGCACCATCCGCCGATAAACAAGATCGGTTAGGCGAATGACATACCGGTCAACAGGCTCACCCTTCTTACGATAAGCATGCCGCCAAAAATCCTCCTCTGTTATCCTTATTTTCCCAGCAACCTTGCGGCCATCCTCCTCTGCGACCGTGGTGTAGTTGAACAATCCCACCAGATTGATCATCAACAACAGCGCACCCGACACAAATAACATATTGAAAACTGCTTTTCTCATCACTCGAGCCCCTTCCACCATAACCAGTCAGATACCATTTGTTACTAATTGCAATTCATAGATCTCGCTGCTGTTAGCCACCTCACGCTTCATAACAATGCCTACGCCATAACCCATACATTAACAACGTCCAGATTCGCACTGGCTCAGCACCATATGCCCCCTTCTCGAATAACTCCAGGTAGTGCGTGACTCCTGTGGGGTTCAATGGCCACATGCAGGCCGGGTCGCTCAACACATCCCTTACCATCGGATACATAGGTCCATGCAACCACGCCTTCAGCGGAATGCCGAAGCCCATTTTACGGCGATGCACAAATTCGTTCGGAAAATAGCGCTCAGCCAGCTTCTTAATCAGATATTTCCCCACCCCGCCACGCACCTTCTGATTGACCGGCAGCCGCGCACAAAACTCAACCAATTCGTGGTCGAGAAATGGTGATCGCGCTTCTAACCCACACTGCATGGCTGCAATATCCATCTTGACCAGCAGATCGTCCGGCAGATAAGTATGATTATCAAGCCACAGCATGCTGTCAACAGGATTATCGGTCATTGCCCTGGCCTCTTTAAGCCAGCGCAATCGCCAATCTGGCAAGTTAGATTCGCCGCTTGCGAAAGGTAACAAGGCACCTCGTTCTCCATCGCTGCCCACACCATGAAGCATAGTGAGCGGCGCAGCATCTGGGATTGCATATTTGAGAAATATACGATGCAGTTTCCGGTAAGGGAAACGACCGGACTTCAACATCCAGTAACTTGCGTTTTCAATGGTACCGGCAGACTTCTCGTTATCAAGCGCCGATAACAATTGGTCCTCCTCGCTCAAGCATAGCGTGGACTCACCACC
>MOXF01000033.1_pt1 | contig 15625 bp, 24 predicted proteins | sample 1471201 | NCBI WGS metagenome assembly MOXF01 (sample SAMN05358035, study PRJNA327811) | mollusc metagenome | isolation source: Phylotype B (NB1) bacterial symbionts from gill | host: Thyasira cf. gouldii | place: Canada: Bonne Bay, Newfoundland | collected 2010-08
AAATACACTCAGGATGATATATGGCGAGTAATATACGGAATCACTCCTACTTTCATCCCCTTGCTTATTGTTGAAAATAGGGTAATTTACTGTATTCATTGAATTTAAATCGTATGATTTCGACTGTCCTTGGGTTGATCAACGGAAGAGGGAATATACGGAATCGTTCCTATGAATAAACTGTTAGAGTACAAAAAGAATGTACAAGATACCAATCAAGCAGATCATATTGGATGCGTTTCTCGTACCATGGAACAAAAAAGCGCTTTACACACGTGCATTAGCCCCACCTGTTTTGGCGCTTGTGAGTACGTGGTCAATATGGGCTTATGTAAAACCAGAACATTCGCTTCCAAATTATCTATTTTTGTTTCTTTATTCGGCAGCTTTTGCTTATTTTGCTGTTACATGTCATAGGCTTATTCTTGTCAAAGAAAATGCACATAGCTCATATAACACTATAAGAGTCTTGAGATTCATAAAATGGCTAATAATCATCTATGGCTTTTCATTCTTTCTAGAGATGTTTTTACTGACTATCATTATAAACCTCTTGCCAGATACAGAAGCTATAGATATTTCTACGGCAGGCATCACAGCACAAGGTAATAATCTTGCCGAAAATACAAACCTTATAAGGGATTTTTTGTATTTGCCACTTATGTATTTAGTTGGTAGGTTTAGTTTAATATTTCCTGCTACAGCAGTAGATTTGCGGGCATCATTGAAATGGTCATGGAGTGCAACACGCAATAACGGCATCAACATATTATGTGTTGTGGGTCTACTACCATGGCTCTTATATGTTCTTGTATCGTTTGTGCAGAGAGATAACTCAACAATAGTAGAACAGACTATTATAGCACTGCTTACATACATGGTTACAGCAATAAGTATTTTTGCTTTATCCTTGACCTACAGGGCGTTACAGATAAATGCACAAAAAACACTCTAACAAGGCCATAAACACGGATGTCAAAAACTGCACCGGTCGTTCCTCCCTATACAGTTTTTGCCTCCGGTTATGGCAGCGTTAAGGCTCAATAAAAAAGGAGAAGAGCGTGGAAATAACCAAAGAAATACCAAATGAAGCTAAAAAAGCTGCACTGAATTGGCTGAATTTAATTGATAGCAAAAAATATTCTCAAGCCTATTCATTAACTGCGCCCTACTTTAAAGAAAAGGTAAATAAGGAAAGCTGGTTAAGTAAAATTGAATCTGTTCGTAAATCACGTCCTCCGATTTCAGCCAGGAAGCTATTAGGTTCAAAACATTTTACCTCACTGCCAGATGCTCCAGATGGAGATTATTTTGTCATGCAGTTCAGTTCGGAAAGCTCTGAGGATATTGAAACGATAGAAACAATTACACCGGTTCTTGATAATGGCCAATGGAAAGTTTGTGGTTACTATATCAAGTAGCCTTAACAAGGCAAATCACGCGGAATGCAAAACCTTCGCTCCTTCGTCACTACGGTCTTGCATCCGGTGTTTGCGGCGTTATGTTTTTTAAAGGATTAGGTAATGCCTGAAAATAAATTGAAACCCCAAAACTGTATCTGTGGCAAGCAGGGATGTTGGCACGAGCCTGAACAACAAATCCCCAAGTATTGCCAAGCGAACAAATTTCTTGATGAAATAGAAAACTCGAAACGAGAATATCAAAAACCTGACAATAAAAGCATTTATGAAGCAGCTTGTATTGTTGGTGCGGAAAGTGATGGTTTTAGACCTCGAATTGAAGAAGCATTGCATTTTTCAAAGCATTTACAACTAACAAAGGTAGGTTTTGCAACATGCAGTGCCTTTGATAGGGAAATGCGCATTCTTAAAAAATTATTTAGCCAGGAAGGTATAGGAGTCGTGTGCGCAGCCTGTCAGATTGGTAGCGTTACCGCTGAAGAACGTGAGATCCCAGAGTTATCTAATTACGTGAACTCTACATGCAATCCAATCGCTCAGGCCGAAATTCTTAATCGTGAACAAACGGAACTCAATTTTATTGTCGGCCTATGTTTAGGCATGATATTCTATTTACTCGTTACTCCACAGCACCAGTTTCTACTCTAATTGTTAAAGACAGAATGACAGGGAATAATCCGGCGGCAGCATTATATGGGTACCATGCACGCAGATCTTTGTTCAAACTTCAACGTATTGATAAAAAAAAGGTGTAATGACCTTGGTAAATGAAGTTTTACATAACCAGGCTAATTCAGCCGACGCAAAAAACCGCGCGGCTGATCAGCGTCGTTAGCTCTCCAATATGAAAAACGTCGATTACATTAAACTGATACCAGAGCTGAAAGAATGGGAAGAACATAATGGCCATCCATTTACGCCTGATGAGTGGATTAATTGCATAGGTAATTACGAGCACGCAATTGGATATTCTGAACTATTTTGGCCAGAGTTCTTTGAATATGATGGATGTATTTTCGTAAGTTCGTTGCCAGACCTTGAGAATTATGAAAGCTGGCTAAAGGAAACAAATGGCAATAAGCAATCTGTTGAAGCAGTTCTAAATCACATACATATAACTGATCTTTTTCAAGTCGGACAATTGTCACCTTCTGAGGCTCAAATTAAGCACCTTGGAAGCAAGCTGAAAGAAATGTGGCTTGCGAAAGCAAAGGCAGATTTTCCAAATAAAAATATTTCGGTCGAGTTCTATGAAGGCGATTCAAGTGATTTAGTTGAATACCAAATTACACTATTTCAGAATGAAAAAAAGAGCTAACAATCACATCCAGCGGACAGTCAAAGCTACGCGGCTTTTTGTGCACTCGCTATCGCTCGATTATTGCACAAAAAGCCGCTCCACTTTGCCTTCCGCTGATGTTCGGCGTTAGCATTCAAAAATAAGCCTAGTGCGATGTCGCAAAAATAATATTTAATAAAACATAAGGAAATCCAATGATACCTAAAACAGTCATATCGCCATCAATCCTTGAGGAAGAATACGAGGCCATTGCTTCTCTCCTCAAGAATGAACTTCCCTCCACCTACAACGGGTGGCTCGAAAACAGAACGAATGAAAACGCGAAACATATCGCGAATGGCAACATCCTCAAGGAGGTGGTCGTCAATAAACAGGAGTTCATTAATTACTGCGCTGGTTGCGGTGAGAATCCCAGCCTCACCATGCTCAATGCTTTCGCCGTTGTTAAGGCAATGAGGAACTAATAAGTTCAAACGTCGCCCTTTTCCAATGTCATCCACATACCCGGAAAGAAGAATTTTTATGGCTCTCACAATACCACCTAATGTCTCTGCTTGGTTCAAGTTCATCCCATGCTCCAACTAATTAATGCTAACAAAAGCATAGAGCCGACGCGCCAAGCTCCAGCGGTTTTATTTGAGCCTATGTATGCGCGGCGGCTCATGCTAAGCGTTATGTGAAAAGGATACAAACGATGAGTGATGACGGAAACAATGAGGAAAAGCCTACATTTGCAGGTGCAATAACAGTTCTTGCAGGGATGCTGATAGTTGGATTCACACTATCGTATCTTAGTGAGCACTATCATGATGCTGTAATGAGCGGGTTTGCCATTATTGTAGGTTTGGGGATTCTGTATGCTCTGATAAAGCATACTGCCAGTTCAGTAGCAACCATTATTTTTCTTGTTGTATTTGGAGTGATTGGCGGAGTAGTCAATTCTTGCACAGGATCAAGCAATCCAGATCTTCATGATGGGCCTGGTCGATACCATCCATAATCCTAGGTGAAAATAGGGGTAAACACAGTGGTAAACCAAATTGATATAGAAGAAGGAGCTTCAAGGCAACACTTATCATTTGCAATGATATGCGCAATATATTGCTGGCATAATGAATGTGAAGCAACATGGTTGCCATTCGATGAATTTGAGCAGCTAATTGGGCTCTCCTACACAAAAATACGACGTTTCAAATGGGTAAAGAGAGATGTTTCTGCTTATTTTAAATATATTTATACCTGCGATGACAAAACAGGTAAAAGAAAGTTGCTTTTTTTATCAAGAGTGCCGCAAATAAAAATTGAATCTAATAAAGAGTTAGCTATTCGTTTTGCTCCTAAGCTCATGGATATAAAAGGCCATGGCTGCGCGTTAGATAGTGAAGAGGAGAAGCTTGATAACTATGTATCAACATGCTTTCCATTTGTAAATTCAGTAAATAATAAATCAGAGATGGCAATACAGATGTCATTAACACTTTTAAGTCAAGGCATGGTCACGCCAGAGGATGTATTTTAATCCAATGTCAATATCACGGCATGCACATAACAAAATACTCCATCGGACAGCCAAAACTACGCGGCTTTTGTGCATTCCGCTTCGCTCCATTATTGCACAAAAACCGCTCCGTTTTGGCTGCCCATGAGTATAAGCGTTAGCGCCACGAGAATATAGCTTCCATACGTGTTGACTTGTTTTAGATATTAGGAAAAAGAAAGATATGGTTACAGACCAAACATTAGATCAACTTGAAAAGTACTACGATTTGAATATACGGCACCTTCAATGGAGTTTTTGGTCAAGTTTAGGAGCTCTTATTACTGGACTAATTGCGCTGCTTATCGGTGTTTATATGATTTTTACTGGAGATTTAGGTTTAGCAGCGCAATTAAGCATCGTGGGTGGCGTATTAACTCAGTTCATTGGCGCTGGATTTTTCTTTTTATATAACAGAAACCTAAAACAGCTCAATGTATTTTATGATAAACTTATAAAGCATAAAGATACGCTATATGCAATAAGTCTTTCCAATCAACTAGATGATGCCAATAAGATATCTTCACAGACAGCAATCATTGGAAGTCTTTTATCTAGAGGAGAACCAGCGACACCTCCAGAAGTCCTAAAGGCCATTATTGAGAAGAAAAATTGAGTAAACAAATGAAGAAAACCATACTTTCCTTATTTATTATCACACTAATTAGTTTCTTTACGGCAAAAGCGAGTGCTGATGTATTTGTGACTGAAGAATCTGATGGGTATCATGATGGAGGTGTTAGAAGCAAAAGATTAACTAGCCATACTTTATCATCATCAACGACATGGATTACTAATGAAATAGTTAAGCAAGACTACGGAAAAATTAAAGATATTTCTGATGCCATACCTTTAGAGGTAACATGGGATATTCGCGTCAACTCTGTGGGTGGTGATATTGATACTGCTATAAAGGTAGGTCGACTTTTAAGAGAGCGGGAGGCTAGAGTGATTGTCGACAAAGACACAGTATGCGCTAGCGCATGTGTTTTTATCCTTGCCGGAGCTGTAGTTCGAGGGATTAATCTACAAGGAAGAGTTGGTATTCATCGCCCATACTATCCAAATGATCGCGCCACAAGTATAAAAAGACAGAAGAAGCAACAGAAAATATTAGAGCAGAAAATAAAGGTCTTTCTATCAGGTATGAATATATCGGAGTTGCTTTATGACGCAATGCTAAGAGTATCTCCGGGGGAAATAGAGATATTATCTAGAAAAGAACTTGAACAGTATGGTCTTGGCATTAATGACCCATACTGGGACGATGCACAAGATACTATAGAAGCAACAAAATATGGCCTATCGAAAAGAAAATATTTCGAAAAAAGAGCACAGGCACGAAAGATATGCTCTGAAGCAATAGGCGCTCATAAGATTACTATAGATCAATTTCTGAATCACAAATGTGATGATAATATACTTCGGGGATTGCCTCCGGGTTATGCCCAAGGAAGTCGTTAAGTAATACTAATAATATGGATATATACTGTTGGGTATTACCAGCGCTAACAAGAAGCTACAGCCGATCCACAAAATCTGAGCGGTTCTCCGCTACGCTACGAACCGCCCAGATTTTGTGGATCGGCTGAGCATAGACGTTATGTTTGAAAAAGGATAATCCGTGTCATCTGAAATAAAAATCGGTGTTAGCGAACTTATCGGAAAAGAAAAAATAGCCGATTGGTGCGAAGATATATCTGATGCAGGTATAGACGTAGAAGTCATCGAGTATAAAAATCAACCTGTAATGGCGCTTGAATGGCTTTTGCCACTGGCATCGTATTGTATTTAGCCAAACCATATTTCGAGACGATACTTAAAGAAGCCGCAAAGGATCATTATCAGATTCTAAAGAAGGTAATATCAGAGAAGATTCACCCAAGGCACTATTGATGAGTCTGGTCAAAAGCTGGTCACAGTTAGCGCTGGTGGCAAACAAAAAGAGAATGGTTTCTTTTCGCGCACATTCTCAATATCTACCTCATTGCGTAAAGATGAAGTTGAAATAGAACTGAAATTGCTCATTCCCGAAAATGCTAGCAGTAATGAAATAGGTCTGGCGTTCTCTAGATTCACTGATTTCATTATCGACAATGATGAAGAAGCACTTATGAGAACACTTATCGATAATGACAATGGTCGTATGTGGTCAAAAGCTTTATGGCTAAATCCAGAATCACAAACTATTGAACTAATTGATGTTGTACAAAGTTCAAAATCAAAAAAGGTTGTGTCAGTTTGCATACAAGAGAAAACATAATACCTGTTATGTGTAATAGGAAAATCAATTGGCAAAGAAAGAACTGAACACAGTTGAGGAGTTGCTGTTCTGGTCATATGCCAATCTGGCAATGGCTCATACAGCAGTTGATCGAAAGCAGGATAAATACGGAAGATTCAACTACATGATACGAGCCAAGCTGTACAAGGGATTGACGGATAAAACAATGAATGTAAGAACTATTTTTGACGATGAAAAAATAAAAATACTATCTGGTGGTCAATGTAGTTACTGCGGTTCAACCGAAAGTCCTGCGCTAGATCATATTCTTCCGAAGAAATATGGGGGTAAGGACGTAGGCGAGAATCTTGTATACGCATGCAGAGCATGTAATAGTTCAAAAGGCAAAAAGGACCTAATGGAGTGGATGTCAAACAAGGGTAAGTTTCCACCACTGATGGTGCTTCGGCGATACCTCAAACTTGTTATTGAGTATTGTGTCAACAACAATCTCATGGAGTGCAAATTAACTGAGGTGACTCAACAACTACCATTTAATCTTTCTTTTGTTCCGGTAAGTTTTCCAAATCCAAACGAGTTGTGCTTGGTATCGAAAACAATCACATAACAAAAGCCTACAGCCGACCGCCCAACGCGCGGTTCGCTTCGCTCATCGCGCTTTGGGCGGCGGCTGAGGCTAAACGTTATGTGAAAAAAATAGAGTAAAATATGTCCGAATATAAATCAATTAAAGAGCTGGTTGTTGAAACTTGTAACAGTGAAGGGGAGTTTCCCTCATATGAGAAACTTACTGGTTTAGTCCTTAAGAATTTCCCCAACAGCAAATGGCAAAAGACTCACTATGCTTGGTACAAGTCTAAAATAAAAACAAGGAAATATTGAAGTTCCTGGTTTTAATACAGAATCAATAAATCAGAATGATTCGGATGATTCTGAAATTGAAGTTATTGAGACTATTGAAGCTAGCCTTTCATTAGAAAAAGATTTACACCAATATCTTGCACAACGAATTTCTGAGATTGAACCTGATTTACATCTGGTTTACCATGGAGTTGAACATTCAATAGAAGCTGGTCGAATAGATTTGTTAGCCAAAGATAACGCAGAAAAATTTGTTGTCATTGAGCTGAAAGCAGGGAAAGCTAAAGATTCAGCAATTGGACAATTGCTAGGATATATTGGTTGCCTAAATCAAGAAAAAAATACAGACGGAACTCGTGGTATTCTCATTGCCTCAGATTTTGACCAACGGGTAATATACGCAGCAAAAGGGTTGCCTCACATTAAACTCATTAAATACCAAGTATCATTTAACCTTCTTGAAATCACATAACACCTATTAAAGGTCTCAACAGAAGGGGAAATTGTGTACATATCAAAAATAAACATTAAGAATTACAAAAACTTTTCTGATTCAGTTTTTAAATTTTCTGAAGGCATGAATGTTATCATCGGTCATAACAATGCCGGTAAGACAAACTTAATCAAAGCTCTTCAACTAGTATTTGATCACCGTAAAGCAAAAAATAGGCTATCGGTTGATGATTTCAACAAACAATATACCGATTTTTCAAAACCACCTGAAATAAATATAACCGTAACACTTAAAGAACAGTCAGATGAACCGAAGATGATAGGGTTGTAGTTTATGATTGGTTAATTAAACCAGATGCTGTCTATGAAGCACAATTAACATTTTCTTTCTTTTTACCACAGGGCGATGATTATAAAGAATATTGTGAAGAAGTTGAAATGCTCAAAGCAGATGGTAAATTTGAGTCAAAAAAAGTATGGAATTTTATAAAAAAGAATTTTTTTAAAAAATATGTGACGCGTATTTATGGTGGTAACCAAGAAAAAAAAGAAAAAGCAGATATAGAAATGCTTGAAAAGTTTGATTACCAGTTTCTTGATGCAATAAGAGACGCTGAAAAACAAATGTTTTTTGGAAATAATACTATTCTTAAAGAAGTGCTTAACTATTTTCTTGATTTGATATTACTAAGGGCGGGAGAATTAAAGACCTAGTAGAAAAGGAAAAAAAGGAATTAAAAAGATAGAGGTACCAGTTTTGATGACAAATCTAATACTTTATTTAAAAACCTTATAGAGCGAATTTCAAAAGGTGAGATTCTAAAATATTCGAAAGAAACGGGTGCCAGTAAAGGTGGCAATCCAGATTTTGATGCTTATTTGACTGAAGAAGATTTACTTTTTGCATTAAGATTGATCATTGAAATTGATGGGATGGTAATTCCAATCAGTAACAATGGGTTAGGTTATAATAATTTGCTTTATATAGCATTAATTTTAGCGAAAATTCAGATAGAGTGTCAACGCAGTTATTATGGTGAAAATGCAAAAGTATTTCCAATATTAGCCATAGAAGAGCCGGAAGCTCATTTACATCCGTCAATGCAATATAAGCTCTTAAATTTTCTCAAAAATAACATCAACAAAGAAGGTAAAGTTCGCCAACTTTTTGTTACGTCCCATTCTACACATGTAACATCTGCTGTGGATTTAGATAATATCGTATGCTTATATAAAAACCCTGAAGGAAAAAATAGCGTTGGGTACCCAGGTAAAACCTTTGGTAAAAATATTGAGTCAAAAAATTATGTTAAAAGATTTTTGGATGTAACAAAATCAAACATGTTGTTTGCTGATAAAGTAATTCTTGTAGAAGGTTTGGCTGAACAACTTTTACTGCCATGTTTTGCGGCTTATAACTACCATAACGAAAAGGAAAATATTACATATGAAGACGAGTTGATTAATCAGCATGTTTGTACTGTATCTGTGGATAGCCGAACATTTAAACACTTTTTGAAGCTTTATTCTTTTTCAAAAAATAATCCTAATGCAATCCAGAAAAGAATTGTTTGCATAACAGATGCAGATCCAGAGATAAAAGGAAGTGATAATAAGTGGAGGGGATGTTTTCCTTTCCAGTTAAAAGACAATGAAAACTCAAAAAAGGCATCTACGCATATTGCAGATTTAAAAAACGATTTTCAAGATAAATTTAATAATATTTTAATATTTCACCCAGAAGAAGGAGAAGGTAAAACATTAGAATATGAACTAGCTCGCTTTAATTCTCAGTGTGAATTAATAATAACGGATTCTTTTCCTAAGCAAAATAGCCCTCATACTTCAGAAAATTTCAAAAAACTTCAAGAAGTTGACCAAGAGAATTTTCCAGAAATTGTTAAAAGATATAAAGACTTTTTTAAAATCAGATGAAAAAAAAAGCGGCTGTTGATAAAGTAAAAAATGAAATAAATGATAAGTTCGAAAATGAAACGGATAAGTCTAAAGCATTCATATCCTACATTTATTATAAAATCATCAAATCACTAAAAGGGGAGCATGCTCTCGCTTTAGCTGAGAATCTAAGAAAAGATCTAAAAACAAAGTCACCCAAGTTTATTGTGCCAGTTATATCAATAATGCCATTAAAAATGTTTTGGAATAGACATGAAAGAGTTACCTCCAATATTAGATAATATTGACACACACTTTAAAATTTCGGCAGGACCTGGTGCAGGCAAAACAACTTGGCTTGTGGAGCATCTACAAAATGTCCTGAAAAATTCAAACCAGCTTAAGATAATGCGGAAAGTTGCATGTATTACATACACAAGAATTGGGGCTGACACTCTTGATAAGAAGGTAAAAAAAGCTACTGGGACAAGTCGCATAGACTTGGGAACTATCCATAGCTTCTTGTACCGTAATATCATCAAACCTTTTCATTTTCTAATAAAAAAGATAGATAACGGTGATGATTTATTAATGTTGATGAATTAAACGGTCATATCGAGAATAGACTTATTTGGGATAGGTTTAGAAGTTGGAAGTCTGAAATTGAAAAAGCAAATATGAAAGAATATAAATATTTTTCATGGGCTAGTAACAGGCCACTATTAATATCAAAGCTAAGCTGCATTGAACATACGATTAATGAAGATGGTTTAATAAAAACCGTTTTTAATGATAATGCAAAAAACTTTAGGGTTGCTATTCCGACTAACAATGATGAACTTTTGAAATATAAAAAAACCTATTGGCGAAAAGGTATAATGCATCATGAAGATGTTCTTTACTTTACCCATTATATATTCAATAAAGAGCCGAGGGTTGTAGAGTTATTAAGTAATAAATACCCCTATATTTACCTTGATGAATTTCAGGATACGACTCCATTACAAACTTGGATAATTAAAGAAATATCAAAACAGGGATCCATAATTGGAGTAATTGGAGATCCAGCTCAATCAATTTTTGAATTTGCAGGTGCAAAAAGGAAAGATTTTAATGATTTCTCATTGAATGAAATAAAAGAATTTAAAAAAACAATTAATTATAGAAGCACGGTAAAAATAATAAGTTTTTTAAGACAGCTCAGAGCCGATATCGAACAAAAGCCCAAAGATGACGCAACTATTGGTAATCCCGTCAAAATTTTAGTTGGTGAAGCTCCCGATGCCGTGGATTGTGTAAAAAAACAAGATTCTAGTGATTTTGCAATATTGTGCAGATATAACAAAGATGTAAATCGACTTAGGCATAACCTAAAAGAAGCCAGGAACGATAATTTAATTGATCTTCTATATTCAGAAGATAGTAACCATACGCGACCAGTCTTTATTCATTCGCTTATTAAAGCTTACGATTTTCATCATAATGGCGAATTTAAAGAAGCAATAAAAGAAATAAAAAACCAGTTGAAAGGAATGGATACTGGTGGGCTTGAGAAAAGAAAATTAATCATCGAGATAATTGAATATCTTGAAAACCATCTAACTTCGACAGTTGCTGAAATCTATAAATATTGGCAAAAACTTCTCAAGAATAAATATTCTTTTTCACTTACAGGTCTTCGAACTCCAAAAGATGTTCATAATATTAATTTTGAAAAATTTATACCATTTCTTTCGAAGCAAACAAAAATAAAGTAGTAATATAAGAACAATTCATCAAGCAAAAGGTGCTGAGTTCGAGAATGTCTTGCTATGTCTTTTTGATAAAACAGACCGAAATGGGAAGATTCGAAAAGGTTTGGATAAAATATTACAAGATTATTTATTTGAATCAAAAACTAATATAAAAGATGATTCCACAACTGGAGAAGAAACCCGATTACTTTATGTTGCATGTAGCAGAGCAAAAAAAAGATTATTCATCAATATTCCAAGGTTATCTGAAGAGTCTAAAAAACAGTTTGTTAAATTAGGTGTAATAATAGATGTGCTGGGTGAATCAACACATAACAAAGCTAATGCAGCCGACGCCAAAAGCCGCGCGGCTGATTAGCGGCGTTAGCAATACATGCACTAGTATTTTTCATATATCAGAAAAATAAAGTTAAATGAGAGTGAAGATCAAATAGAAGCTGCCACCCGATGGTCATCATATTCTAACACCTAGTAAGCTAAATAATGAGGTTTGAATGATTTATACAAAAAGTGTCTTGATAGTTCTGATGTTGCTATATGTTTATCCATCAATTGCTGACGACTGCTTCGTTCAGGAAGAGCGCTTAAGGGGGAAATATGATGGAAAATGTGAAAATGGACTTGCACATGGGTATGCTGTTGCTAGCGGCAAGGATGAATACAAGGGGTATTTTAATAAAGGAAAGCGTCATGGAGAAGGGAAACAAGTTGATAAAAAAAAGCCGTTGTACAAAAGTCAAGGGGTGACTTATTACGAAGGAGGTCGTGTTTATACTGGAAAATGGAAGGATGATAAAGAAAATGGATATGGTGAGGCGAGCTGGCCTCCTACCGGATTAGCATTAGGAACTTATAAAGGAAATTGGAAGGATGGTAGTAGGCACGGTTATGGAGAATCTTCCCACGGTGATGTTGTTTACAAGGGGAATTGGAAGCATGGATTCACTGACGGCAAGGGGATAATGGTAAGGCGGGGGTGGGTTTATAAGGGCACCTTTGGAAAATATGAAAAAATGAACGGTGTTGGCGAGTTGGTTCATCCGAATGGGAACCGTTATATTGGTGAATTTATTAATAACGAAAAAATTGGAAATGGAGTAATTTATCTAGGCAACGGAGTCAGAATTGAAGGTATTTGGAATGGTAGGGGAAGATTGAGTGGCAAAGCAACTACATATTGGCCAAACGGTGATACTTTCAAGGGGAATTGGTCCGACAATGAGCCCCTAGGTTTTGGTGGTGAGGCTTTATTTTCAGATGGTGAGCGGCTCACAGGAGATCTTTATGAAGTGGTTGCCAGACGGAAAGAAAAATATGGTGAAAATAAGGAAAACCTAACACAGTCCGAGTCCGATAAACTTGTAGTGCTGGGCACGGTGGCTTTGTTGTCAGCCGCAGTTTATAAGCTCATAACTTGGACTCCAAGCAACTACTCTGATTCTTCTAGTGGTTCTTATTCTAATAATTATAGTGGTTCATCTAATACTAGTAATCAAGCAGATTCTACTAATGCAAATTCTCTATCTAGTAGTCAAAGAAATAGCGCAGCTTATGTTACTGATATTAAGCAAGATGGTAGTACCACAATTGTAAAATGTAGCGTTGGAAATGATACAAAAATCTACAGAAAATATGGAAAATGTAGTGATAACTATAAATTTGGTAGCTATAGTTGTGAATCAGTAGTGAAATGGGCAAGGGATAGATGTAATAATAGATGAAGAGTAACTAACCATATCATTGCTAACAAAAGCATAAACCCTGAATTTTAAACCGCCACTTCGTTATGGTTTAAAATCAGGTTATGCTAACGTTAGCAATACAAAGGAGAATCCAGTATGAAGGTATTTTTGAGCTGGTCAGGAGAGAAAAGTCATAAAGTGGCTTTGGTCTTTCGTGATTGGTTTCCCTCAGTTATTCAATCACTCGTTCCATATGTATCTTCTGAAGATATTGATAAAGGCACACGGTGGAGTACTGATATAGCCAAAGAGCTTGAGGATTCTTCCTTCGGTATTTTATGCGTTACAAAAGAAAATCTCACTGCGCCGTGGTTAACATTTGAAGCAGGTGCGTTGTCTAAGACGATGGACAAATCATTTGTTAGTCCCTTTTTATTCGATATTAAGCGTTTCCGAGTTGATGGGCCAATATTGCAATTCCAATCAACCATTTTTAGTCAAGAGGACATGCTTAAATTAATAAAAACACTAAATAAAGCATGTGGCGAAGATCAACTAACAGATGAGCGCTTAGATAAAGCATTTGGTGTTTGGTGGCCAACCTTAGAAGAAGAATTAAATAAGCTCAAAGATTTCAAGGAGCAAGTTTCAGATTCTAAAAACAGCAATGGCTCGATTGATAATAATGAAATTCTTGAGGAAATACTTGATCTATCAAGAATTAACCAGAATTATTACGTAATCCAGACAATGAGCTTTCGAAATTAGTTATGGAAGTTAATGATAGACTTCAAATTACATTGTCGCGTTTCGAGAAAGACCAGCATATGCGCTCAAAGAAACGCAGAAGATTTCACCCAGGCATGATTGAAGAGCTAATGCATAGCTCTCCTAAGATGGGTGGTAAGTACATCGCATTTCAAATGGTAGTTAGCCTATTTAGGGAAGATTTTCCATGGTTATATGAATCAGGTATGGATGTAGTGAGGACGTTAAAAGCCAAAAATTCAATGAAAGAAAAAGATAGTGCCGTATCTGAGTTTATGGAACTTGTTGAGTATTCGTTTGAGCACCCAATAATGCGCGAGATGGTTATGCCTGATAAAGAACAATATATGATGCTAAGAGAACTGCCTTATATGCTCAGGCACTCCCTAAAGTTAGAAGAATAATTGCTAACAAAAAGCTCCAGCGGACAGGATAAAGCGGCACTTGTTTTGCTGTCGCAAAAACGTGCCACTTTATCCTGCCACTGAGCTAGGCGTTATGTTTCAAGGAGAAAAAATGAGTTCCAGACACAATGTCTTTATTAGCTATCATCATAAAAATGATGAAGCTTACAAAATAGAGTTTGAAAGGCTTTTTTCTGGTATCTATGATATTTTAGAAACTAAAGCTGTAACAGATGGCGATATTGATCCCTATTTAAAAACTGAAACTATCAGGCAAAAAATAAGAGACGAATTTATTAGGAATGCTAGTGTTACGGTTGTTTTGATCGGCTCTGAAACTTGGAAGCGTAAGCATGTAGATTGGGAAATATCATCAAGTATTCGAGATACTCAATTAAATTCACGAACAGGGTTACTAGGAATAATTCTTCCGACTTACCCAAGAAGAAAAGACAGGACACCCACCACTAAAGCAACTTCAACCACCAACTCATTTAATCGATAGTTACAGGCGAATATGGCCTAATTGAGCAAGACAGAGGGTGAAAATAAAGAGAATTGGGATGGGAGAAAGGTAATTATTGAAATCAGGACAGGCCGACTCATGCCCAAGCATGAATGGATGGATGGATGGAGCATTGATTGAAATGGATGTAAAAACTAGGTGCTATAAAGCACCCTCGATTCACACATCCCTTTGATGAACCGTTGACTGAGCTGTTTGGCCATCTCTCGTATTTTATCCACCGATCCCAGTGCAATAGGATGTGGTCGGCCTTTGTGGCCACGTAGGTGGTTAACAAAGGCATCAGGTTCCAGTCCCATGCGTTGCAATATAGGTGGTATGTTTGATGGAATGGCTCCCCGCTTACCCTCTCTGATTGCTCTACCGGCCCAATCGACCAGCTCCAGATAGTCGATGGTGGTGAAGCCGATGGCATTGGGGTGTTTATCATCTTCCTGCTTCACCAGAGGCATCAGTATGGGTCTGTTTTCAGGTGCTGCGGGTTGATTAAGCGCTTCCCGTATACGCTGCTGGATAGAGGTGTAGTCACTCTCTTCAGGGGTAGCTGCCATATTTGCCCGGATGGGGTTGAGGTCAACATACCCCATACAGGTAAGAAGGGCGGCTTCATCCAGTAGGGCCTGGCTTTTGAAGCGCCCTTCCCAGAATCTGCCGGTACAGTTATCCTCTTTATTGGCTCTACGGGCCAGATGCTCATTCAAGCAGCGCATAAACCAGGAGATGTCGCAGAGACGTTCACGCCACTCGGAGAATATCTGGTGGACTGTATCAATCTCAG
>MOXF01000034.1_pt1 | contig 15521 bp, 16 predicted proteins | sample 1471201 | NCBI WGS metagenome assembly MOXF01 (sample SAMN05358035, study PRJNA327811) | mollusc metagenome | isolation source: Phylotype B (NB1) bacterial symbionts from gill | host: Thyasira cf. gouldii | place: Canada: Bonne Bay, Newfoundland | collected 2010-08
TGCCAAGGGCATTCGTATTCGCAGCAACACCGGCCGAGTCGGTTCTCAAAGTGGCATGGTTGTAAGGAATATCGACCTGCGCATCCGAGGTGAACGATTTGTAAATTATGACGATGATAACAGCCAGGCAACAGCAGCAAAGAATCCTATCGCCTTTGTTGCTACCAGCAAGAGTCGTTATCGTACGGGCGAAAGGCTGCGTGTTGTCTTTGGTGCTAACAAACAGGGCTGGATGCATCTCTACACCATAGAGCCTTCAGGTAGCATCTCACTGCTTACCAGCCGCAAGGTAGATGGCAAGGGTGTTCAATCGGTGCTTGCCAGAGCCGAGTCGCCACTGGGCCGTCATACCCTTGTAGCTGCGTACACCAAAGGAGAGGATTTTGATGACACCATTCTCGATGATGTCGCTGAAGATCGCTCCAGCAAGGCACTACGCCTGGTGAGTGAAGAATCGGCCACTCTGGCAGTTAAACATTTCCGTATTACACGGTAACAGTTTTCATCTGACGGGCGGTGGTTACCACCGCTTCGTCTTCCTTCACTTTATAGCTTAGGGATATCCATGCATGGGTATTTCCACGATACCTTATGTGAAACATAAAAGGATCAATGATGAAAAATAACAAGGTAAAGATGCGCAAAAGTAGACGGGCAGCCGCTCTTGGCGCCCTACTGATCGGAGCCGGGCTCGGCACCCAAGTGGAGGCGGAAAATCGGGCGTTGATTATTGGGGTGGGTGAATATCAGATATCTGAGGCCAATCTCAAGGGTATCGATCTTGATGTCGGTATGATGAAAAAAGCCGCCACGATTATGGGTTATACCGATCGTCAGACCAAAGTGCTGATGGATGAACAGGCCACCTTAAGCCAAGTGAAACGTACTATTGCAAGCTGGCTGGTTGATGGTGTCAAGAGAGATGACAGTGTGTTGCTCTATTTTTCAGGTCATGGTGCGCGTATTCCAGATGACAATGGTGATGAGAGTGATGATAAGAAGGATGAGGTACTCGTCATGCACGACTTCTCCATCGGAAGGCATAACGGTGAGCCAACATTAAAAGATGTGCTGGTTGATGATGATCTGAATGAATTGCTTAAAAAAATCCCCAGCGATAACGTACTGGTGATGATAGATGCCTGCCACAGCGGTACAGCCACCAAGTCGATGAGTTTTAATATCCAGGAATATGACACCTTGCGATCCGGTGTTGATCATGGCCAGGAGAAGTTCTTCCAGTATGACGGCATGCCTGCAGAGCAGTATGGCAACAAGTCAGTTAATACCCGGGGTTTTATGGCCAAAGAGGAGTCTCCTGCCGGGAATTTTGTTGGTATCTCAGCCGCAAATGATAATGAAAAAGCGATCGCCACTGGCAGAGGGAGTATCTTTACCCAGGGCGTGTTGGCTCATGTGGAATCAAGGAACAGGAGTGGCCACCCCCTGACACCCCGCAGCATCAAGGAGGCAACGACTAAGTATATTGCGGACAAACTGGGTTCTGAGAGCAGGAGCAGCATTTTTCATCCACAACTCAACGGTGATTTGACCAAGGCCGATAAAGCGATTCGTATTGCCCGCATCGATCAGGGACATGGCCCCACCTGGCGCAAGGTGGAGAGTCTCATCGGCCGGATGAGTTCACTGAAGGTGTTGGCCAACAAGAGCACCTTCAAGAAAGGGGATAAACTAAAAGTAACGGTCGATGTCCCAGGTACCGGCTATCTCAATGTGATTAATATTGATGCTCAGGACAACCCGATCGTTATCTTCCCCAATAAGTTCTACAAGAATAATAAGGTATCGGCAGGTAAAGTCACTATTCCACAGAATATGAGCTTTACCTTACCGGCGGGTGAACCCTATGGCCCCACCCTGCTAGTCGCGTTTTTCAGTGAGAAACCGATCAATCTGTTTGAAAGTGCAGAAGGAAAACGCAGTGACAGAGGAAAGATGTTGGATGTCTTCCCTCGTGTCTCAGAGGCGGGTCTTAAAGGTTTTGGTGCTGTGGCTGAAAAGAGTACGCTTCACGGTGGAAAACTGAAGGTGAATATTCGGCGCTAATGCAGGCACCATGCACATGTTCAATATGCATTGTTTATGGCAAAAGAAGCACCATACCCCATGGCAGATCATGCACACATGCATATTGCAATGGTTCAGTTAATTTTTGTCACAACAGGGAACCCCCTCCGTTGAAGAGGGTGAACCCATCTTAAGGATTTAGTTATGAAATATATCAAATGGTTACCTGCTGCTCTGATATCTGCGGCGCTGCTGACTGGATGCAATGATACCGAGTATGTTCACGTCGGGCCCAACTGGGATACCCTGTGGAATCTTGAAACAGCAGGCAGGCAGTGTCAAAGTGACTGCCAGAGCCAGCGCTAATTATACCGTTGGTGATAAGATGGATTTTAAAGTTCGATCCAACCGTGCCGGTTATTTGTGGGTGGTGCAAGTGGGTCCCGATGATGAGGTGAGTCAGCTGTTTCCCAATGACCTTATGACGGATAACGCCATCAGTGCCAACCAGGAGTTGGCACTCCCCCTGCAGATGCCAGCTGGGCCATTGAGGCGAGTGAACCGGTAGGCGAGAGTGTAGTGGCTTTTATCGTTACACAGGGTGAAACAGATCTACAGGATGTACTTGATGGTAACAGCGCTAGTATGAGCAAGGCGCTACGCCTGGTTGATGAGAGTGGAGATTGGGGTCTAACCAAGACCGTCATCAAGATAGCGGAGTAAGTGCAATGAAATTTTCACGGTTGGTTATCGGCGGCAAAGGGGTGCTGTTGGCATCACTATTGGCGGGTGTGGTGACACCACAGCTCAGTTCCGCAGGTTTTGGAATGGAAAAACCTCAGGGCTTTTTTGATCTCTATGAACAGAACCGGGAAGTGGGCAGACCCAATCTGATCACTGAAGACTTTCTTCTCCTTGGTTACAGTATGATCCGGCAGGATGTACTGGCGGATGTGGAGGATAATCAGATCAGGCCGGAGTTTACCTCTTTCATCAAAGGTCTTGCAAAAGTGCTGGCCGAGCAGAAGGGTAAAGCCCCGGCAACAGAGGCTAACCGTGATTTTCTAGCGGTACTTGGTGCGCTGCTTTCGGGTAGTGACAAAGGCCTGCCCACCAAGGCCGCAAAAGCGGAACATGCATTGGTGCTGGCGGCTAAGGGGATCGACAGCTCCCCACTGTGGGGCTACTCCATGGATTACAGCCAGTATAAGCCCCGGGGGCGTTATACTGCAGGCGAAGAATTAAAGCGCTATTTCCGTGCCATGCGCTATGCTGGCGGGGTACTCTTCTCCGTCAAGCCCTCCAAGGCGACGGGGGTAACCCCCGAACTGGCAGAAAGGTTCGCTCAACAGGCGCACGAACTGGTGAGCTTGATAGATGCCGGCACCTCACTGCAGACCCAGCGATATACACTGGAGCAATCACTGGCCTGGCAGTTCGGCCGATCAGAAGATTTAAGCGATGAGGTGCTGTTGCAGGCCGCGACAAAAGAGCAGGGTTCTTTAGCACAGAAACTGTTTGAGGCGGCAAAAAAATTGGGACAACAACCCCGTATCATCGGCGGCCTGGTTGATAAGTCAAAGCTTGAAAAGGGTGTTACATCGCAGGATGTAATGACCGGGTGGCGCCTCCTGCCCTCTCGTTACAGTGCAGATAGCGCTGCGATGCAACGGATGGTTTACGATGCCACAGGTGAATACACCGGTAAGATCGAGAGCAAAAAGCAGAGGCCGTTTGGTCTAAGCATTATTGCGGGTAAACTGGTAAAGGGTTACCCCCTGTCCAGAGAACTGATCGCCATGTTGGGTAGCAAAAGTACGGCTGATGCATTGGAAGCAGCGGGTGAAAAACAGTTTAAAGGGTATGCTGAAGCACTCACTCAGGGAGCAGCCCTGCTGGGAGGTGCGGAAGGGCTCAATGGTGCCCAGTTGCAGTTTATGGGCAGTGCTGTGCGCGCTAGTGACAACGATGTCCGAGTCAACTCTCTGCGAGGTTTTTGGACCTGGCAGCGTTACCTCGGCCTGCTCTACGCCAAGCAATCCTATACCGTGACAGCCAAGGGTCTGAACCTGAGCCAGGCGCGTAAGGGTGCCATGCTGCAGATGGCCACGCCGTTCTATCTTGCCCTGGACCGCTTGGTACAACAGCACCGCGATAATCGTGACCACACCTCATGGCAGGAGTTTGCCGACCTTCTCGATCAAATCATCAGTATCAGCTTCAAGCTCGATCAGGGCACGCTACTCTCCGAGAATGATGAGTCTTTTCTAAACGGGTTGGACACAGCCCTGTTGTCACTAACGGGTAAGAAAGACACCCCCATCGTGGTGGATGTACATACCAATCCTGCAGAGGGTAAAGTGCTGCAGATGGCAGTAGGTTTTCCCCTGGTGATGGGTAAAGATAAGGCAAGGGGGGCGCGTATGAGTGTGTATGAATTTAAACACCCCTTGAGTGATCGTCTTACCCGCGAAGGCTGGATAGATATATTGCAGAAGCAGGGGACGTGAAAGCAATGAAAATAAATTGCTTGCCCGTAGTAGGAGGGCTTTTTCTCCTCAGTGCCCTTAGTACACCACTATATGCAAAAAATGTGGCGCTGCTGATCGGTGTAGGGGACTATCAGTCTCCCCTCATTAAGGACCTGAAAGGCCCTCCTCATGATGTAGCTGCACTGCAGAAGGTACTGGTTGATCGTTGGGGGTTTGCAGCAAAAGATGTGCACACGCTGATAGACCGAACGGCAAGCAAACGTGCCATATTGAGCCAGATTGAGCAACTGCAGGAGCGCAGTACACCAGGGGATCAGGTGCTGATCTACTTCAGTGGTCACGGCACCAGCCCAAGAGATAGCGTTGTGGAAAAGGCCCGGCTGCCCATTCCCTATGGCAGTGGTGCCATCATTCCGTGGGATGGCGTGAGTAAAGGAACAGCCAAACAGATAGCCGACAGTATGATTATTGGCCGCACCGACGTGCTTCCCCGTCTTGAGCGACTTGACCAGAGTGGTCGCAACCTGCTGGTGATCTATGACTCCTGCTTTTCCGGTAATGCGGTGCGTGGTGTACATGCCGGAAAACTGAGCAGTCTAACCCGCCGCCCTATAGCCAAACGCTACACTCCTCCGATATTTGAAGACGATGACGAAGAGTCGGGCGACCACGAGATGGGAGGCGGGCCCTCTATGAACAGCGGGCATACGCTCTCTGTGGGGCGGCAGGTGCCACCCTACCCCTATAACAACACCTACTTTATTTCTGCTGCATCAGACCATGAAAAAGCAGACGATATCAGCCAATCCACCGCCTCCCTGCCAACATTTGACGGCAACCCCCACGGCGCATTCAGTGATGCACTGCTGCGCATTCTGAACGATACACTGGCGGCTGACTCCAACCGTAATGGTGCGATTGATCACCTGGAGCTGCGCCAGGCTATCGCCGGCCAGCTGGCAACTAATGGACATGCGCACCACCCCAGGGGCTTACCCGGTGCCCGTGAGGATGTTAACAATTTGGCACAACGTTCGCTGTTTGGTAGTGGCGGTATGGATACCACACCTTTCAAGGCCACCCCCTACCGAGTTCAAGTTGCTGCCGGTTCCAGGCAGCTACAGGAACGGCTAAAGAACATAGCTGAAATAGAGCTGGTCAGCAGTGGCGTCTCCGACCTGGTTATACTGGCGGCAGAGAGTGGCTGGCTGTTGACCAACGGTGCAGGTGACAAGATAGGTGATGCCGACAGTGCGGCCGCTGTAGAAGGGCGAGTAAGACAGATGGCGTGGTTCCACCGTTTGATGCAACGCCAGGCGGGTAAAAATCCATTTCGTTTTGAGCTGGGGTTGGAGCGGGATGGGTCTGGTATCACCCTGCAGAAGTATGAATTTCTAAATTATCGACTCTATAGCGAAAAAGATAGCTGGGTGGTGCTTCTCTACATCGACTCTACCGGTCAGATGGCACCTCTCTATCCCTATTTAAGTCACGAGGTCAAACTTGCGGCGGCAGGAAAGGATCAGGTCATACCCGGCGGCAATGAGTTACCAGGTGTGTGATCCACTGGGTACGGACCTTGTGGTGGCTCTCGCGTTTCGTGATCGGCCGGCATTTCTGGATCAACTGGTAGGAAAAGATAGCCTGGATACCGGTTCTGATCTGTACCGTGACATTGAACTGGCGATACAAGATAAAGAGCGAGTGGCGGTAGCCACCTTCGAGCTGCACACCGTGCCCAACCTGAAACCTGAAGAAGGGTGTAACGAAGGGTAAATGTAACTATTAACCAGGTACGGGGTGACTGCCATTAACTTAGGTGGGAAATTCCCCGTACACTTCAGGCTCGTCATTCCCGCGTAGGCGGGAATCCAGGGGACAGCGCTCCGTAGCGCTGGATACCCGCCTGCGCGGGTATGACGGGAAAGAGGGAAGTTCGACCACTGGGTTCCAACCTATGTAGGGATGACCATGGTATTAAGCTTAAGTTAATGACATTGGGTACGGGGTCGGAGTCAATTGCATCGAAAATAGGTGGAAATCACCATCAATCTTGGTGCAAGGCTTCCGCTCCCAGCTCACGCTCCTTACCCACTTCCCTGTGGGCAATCGACTCCGACCCTGGTGAAGCAACCCTCTTGGCAAGGGTGCTAAATAGTTGCAAGGTGATTAGCTACAAAGCTCAGTTGCACCTTGTTCCATGCGGCTGCGAGGGAATGCATATAAGGCTTCAACTTGCTCTGCTGGGCCGGTGATAAGTAACAGCTTAGTTTTGTAGCTAACCACCATAACTCATCTGAATTATTGGGGACGAATAACATGAAATGGATAACGTATGCTGTACTTGGCACGCTTGTGTCAACTCCGTTGACCGCCTTTAGCTGTATCACCGGTGGCGATGAATACAAACAGGCAGTGACACTCTATCAGCAGTCAAAACAGACCAAGGCACCCTCACAGAAAGCGCACTATCTGCGCCAGGCATCCGCACTCTGTGAGTCTCCAGAGATCTATTATGATCTGGGTAAAAGCTATATAAAGTTGAGTGATTACGATAAGGCGATGGAGACCTTCGGCTCTGCCCTGGATACAGTTGACAACAGTGACAGAGTGCTGAGGGCAAAAATATATGGTCGCCGTGCTTACGTTAATTTGGTGATGAATCGCATCGGCCATGCACTGACCGACAAAGATGCAGCCGTAGAGTTATACGACAACGCATCCCCTCGATGGTTATTGAAACTGGGTAAGAGTATCGACCTGCATCCCAAACGTCAGCAGATGTCTTCCCGTGATATCTACATCAGTTTAAGTGCCAAGCGCAGCATGACCAATGAGAAGGGCTTTGCCCCAGCGCCTACGATTGATATTTTTGTCACCTTCCAGTACGACAGTGATCAGCCTGATGATCAAGGCAACCGCCAGCTCAGCAGCCTGGGAAAGGCCGTGGCCGATCTGGTGGATGAAGAGATCAAGCAGATTCTCGTCATCGGTCATACCGATGTGAGGGGTGATGCTACTTACAACCAGACACTCTCTGAGCGGAGAGCCGCCACTGTCGTTAGCTATCTGGCAAGTAACCACTCTGAATTAGCTGCACGCCTTACCTCCCAGGGGAAGGGCGAGAGTGATCCGATATACAAAGGAGATAGTGCCGAAGACCACCAACTCAACAGGCGGGTGGCGATACAGCTGATTCCAAAATAAAAAAGCGTTTGGAACTTCCCTCTCGCTGCGAAGAGTAGAGTGCAGAAGCAACTGCCAGGGGTCGCGGACAGTAACGAAAAATATAAGGATGACGGATATGGTTCGATTTCTACACCCACTGCTATTGCTACTATTATTTGGCGATGCCATAGCGGGTTTTTCTTTTAACCCACCTCAAGGGGAGCTTCGTGTGATCGCTTTTGCCCCTGCTGCCAGAGGTGCCCAGGTGGGGAGCGGGTCAGCGCTGCAATATGAACAGCGGGCGAAACAATTCATGCAATCCATTCGGCCGACCCCCAAAGCGGATGACAGCCTGCTTACCGGCGTACACGCCACCCGCGATGCACTAAGACGGGCGCTGCAGAAGCAGACATCTCACGACACCCTGGTTATCTACCTCACTGGCGACACTTTTGTTGCCGGAGATATCTGGGCGCTGACCACTACCGGGACAACCCGGGATAGTGATAAGCGCCAGGATCCCGCTACCGGTGTGACCGGAAGCGACTTGGTACGCTGGATAAGCGATAGCAGCATAAAGCAGGTGCTGTTGCTAATGGATGCAGACACCGGCCCGGGGCTCTGTCCACTGGCGAATCTGTCGGCGGGTTCCACACCATACAGCAGTATTCATCTGATCTGTGCCCGCCGCCCTGGAGATGCTCGTAGATCCGCGCCACTGATAAACCGGTTGGGCTCTGCCCTCGAAGGGGCGGCCGATGAAGATGGGAATGGAGATATCCGACTCTTCGAACTGATCTCCCATCTTGGTAAGCAGGGGAAGATACCACCCTTATTTGTACAGTTGGCCGGTACTGATCTGATCCTTAAAAACCTTAATAAAGAAGGCCCCACGGCACGGCAAAAACTCGACAGATCACTGCTGCAACTGGCGTCTACGAACCATCAGGCTAAAACAGCAGCGCCGGCTACTCAGCAGGGGAGTGTGCAGCGCGAGGGTCTCATCCCGGTAGTGGTAACAAGCAGCCATGACAGTGGGGTGGTCTGGTTGGTGGATCGCATCAGAGCCCTGGGGGGGCGTTTTCATAATCTGGTGGGGGCAAAGATCTACGCCGGGTTACCGCAGAAAGCCCTGGTGCCGCTGGCGTCCAGTCACCGGGTATGGAATATGACATATAACAGCCAGGTCGAGCGTCCTGTTGCTGCAGAAAAGGAGAGCGTTTCAAAATGATCAAATTAAGAACAGGGCTATTTATTACCTTTGTGGCGGCTACCTCCACAAGCCAGGGGTCGAGTGATTTTATGAGTCGCCTCCAGGCCGAACTGGACATGCAGCAGAGTGAGACCGTCAGCGCCTACTCAGACAACTGGGGCGACCTGAGACAAGCGGCAAGTCAATTTACACCCCCAGCCACGTCACCCACCAAAGCACTGTTTGGCAGAGACCCGAAACTGGCCCCGGAACTTCAGGCACTTGCCCGCACGCTGGATAATAAGTCACTCTTTGAGGTCGATGAGCAAGCCAAGCGGCTCGGCATCTCACTACAGCAGCAGCAAGTACCGGTGGTACTCACTGCGCGGTCTGCCAGGGAGCGTAAGGCACTGGCCCGCCGGGTAGAGGCACTGGGCGGTTACGTTACCGCCGGAGAGGACGACCTGCTCTATGCCGACCTGCCGTTAGATGCCATCAACGCCATTACCCACCTGGAAGAGATGGACTACGCCCGGCCCCAGCGCCTGGAGCAACCCTATAGCCTCAACAGTAGTGGCAAAGTGATCAGTGAAGGGGTGGGGCTCACCCGTGCCCAGCGTTTTCACAACGCGGGGTTCACCGGCAAGGGAGTAAAGGTAGGGATACTCGATTTTGGTTTCCGCTATTACCAGGAGCTCCAAACCCGCGGCGAGCTACCGGAGCCGGTGGCAATGAAAACCTTCGGCAGCCCCGATCCGAATGAACTCCACGGCACCGCCTGTGCCGAGATCATCCACGATATGGCACCGAATGCGCAACTCTACATAGCCGCTTTTGACGGCCGTGCAGACAACTGGGTGCAGGGGGCTCAATGGCTGCTCTCCCAGGGGGTGGATCTTATCAGCTACTCCGGCGGTTCCCACTGGTCGTCCCATGATGCAATAGTAGCCAGTCACGTTTTGTCGACCGCATGGTGCGTGAGCATGGGGTGCTCTGGGTGGTGGCGGCAGGCAACGAGGGCCAAACCCATTGGGTAGGCGAGGCGCGGGATGACAATGGCAATAACATGGTAGATAACCCTGATGGTGATTTCGGGGATGCCATCGCAGTGGAGATCGGAGCCGCAGGTGGCTCCGTTGTTGTGAACTGGGAAGACTGGGGAAAAGACCCCGACAGACCCAGTGCCAGGCAGGATATCGACGCCTATCTGATCGCCGCCAAACCGGATGGTACGCCGGTAGTGGTAGCCAAGTCTGAGAACCCCCAGCAGGGGCGTCACGCCCCCTGGAGGTGCTGGCAACCTGCCAAAGGGTAACTACCTGGTGGTATTAAAAACCACCCGGGTCAACCGCCCCGTGCGGGCGCACATCTATGTACAGAAAGGGCGGGTGATCAATGCCAAGGCGGCGCGCAGTATCGGCATCCCCGCCACCGCAAAAGAGGCACTGGCGGTAGGTGCTATAGATGTACTGAAAGGGAAGCTTGAAAGTTTCAGCTCCCAGGGCCCCACCGCAGATGGCAGGCTCAAGCCCGAAGTGGTGGCACCGGATAACAACACCTCCCTGAGCTACACCGCAGGGGGTAGAACCCAGCGCTTTACCGGTACCTCTGCCGCTTGCCCCCATGTGACCGGTTACGCCGCACTGATTAAATCCATGAACCCGGAGATGAGCGCGCCGGAGATACGCCGAGCCGTTATCGGCAGTGTCCGTGATCTGGGGCAGGATACCCCCAACAACCGGATTGGCCACGGCCATATCGATGGTGACAAGCTGGCTCTGCGCACCCCTGAGCGCACCCCGCCGGAAGCAGATCAACCACCACCAGAGGCACCGGCACCCAATAGCGAAGCAGATCAGCATGCCATACAATCTATTATCGATCTACTGAATCAATAGGAAGCGTAGTGACACGCCACCAACCCGGAAAATATAGACCGCTCCCCGCTGTACTGCTGCTATTGCTGCTGTTTACCCAGACGGCAACGGCGCTAACCCAGCAACGGGGGCAGCAGCGGGTCAAGGTAGAGACCCTTGATGGCCAATCCCTGGAACTCTACAGCGGTAGCCATGCATTGCTGATCGGTGTCAGCGACTACACTGCCGGTTGGAGTGATCTCCACTCGATCCCCCGGGAGCTGGATCAGGTAAGTACCGCGCTGGAGCAGCAGGGCTTCAAAGTGCACCGCGCAGGTAAATCTGACAGTGCCGGGATAAAACAGGCGATAGAGACCTTTCTTCGCGACTACGGCTATGACGAGAACAACCGGCTGCTGCTCTTCTTTTCCGGTCACGGTCATACCGATGCCAGCGGGCGCAGGGGGTACCTGGTGCCCAGTGATGCACCACTGCCGGGGAAAGACCTGAAAGGGTTCAAGCGTAAAGCGCTGCAGATGAGCCAGATCCTCGCCTGGTCACGGCAGATCGATGCCAAGCACCTCCTGTTTCTCTTTGACTCCTGCTTCTCCGGCACAGTATTCAAAGCCAGGGCGGCACCCCAACAGCCCCCCTATATCACCGACGCCACACTGCGGCCGGTACGCCAATTCATCACCGCCGGCGATGCCGGAGAGGCCGTACCGGCAAGGAGCACCTTCACCCCGCTGTTTGGTGAAGCCTTCGCCTACCATGTGGTCGATGGTAAAAAACGCCTTAAATATGCCAATGGCGACCTCAACCGCGATGGCTATCTGACCGGCGGCGAACTAGGTATGTACTTGCAAACCGAAGTACCAAAGCACGTCCGCCAATCACCCCAGTACGGCAAAATCAACGACTACGAACTCTCACGCGGTGATTTTGTCTTTGTTGTCGCACCACAACGTAATAGCCCAAAAAGAGCAGCCCGGTGCAGCCAGCACCCAAACTGCCGGCAGTAGACCCCCTGCAACTCGAACTGGCCCACTGGAGTGCAGCAGACAACTGTGGCAGTGCCGCCTGTCTGGAAGACTACCTGAAGCGCTACCCACAGGGACAGTTTGCCGGTATTGCCCGTGCGCGGCTGAGCCAATCCGTTGAGCCACAACGCCTCCCTTTCACGGTAAAAGCGACGCCGGCGGATGCGCGAGTGCGGATACTCAACATTGTCCCCGTCTACCAGCGGGTATAAAGCTGAAACCCGGCGGTTATAAAATAGAGGTGAGCAGCGCGGGCTACCGGCGGCAAGTGGCACTGTTTCAGCATAAAGCGGGTAACCAGGTGTATGTGGTGGAGTTGAAGCCCACAAGGAGACAGGTTGCCCCGGTGCCGACGCCACCTGCGCTTCCCCCACCACTAACGGTAACGCGAAAAAGCTACGAGCCGGAGCTGGTACGAATAGAAGCGGGTAGTTACCGCATGGGGTGTGTATCTGGCAAGGGTTGTGAGTCTGATGAGAAGCCGGTGCACCGGGTGCGGGTAGATGCGTTTGAGCTGGGCAAATACGAGGTGACCTTCGACCAGTGGGATGCCTGCCACAATGATGGTGGCTGTAGCCATCGTCCGAAGGACAGAGGTTGGGGTAGAGGTAAGCGGCCGGTGATCTATGTGAGCTGGGACGATGCTCAGGAGTACGTGAGCTGGCTGAGCCGCAAGACGGGAAAAGCGTACCGTCTGCCGAGTGAATCGGAGTGGGAGTATGCGACCAGGGCGGGGACAACAGGGCCATTCAGCTTCAGTGGCAAGATCAGTAGCGCCAAGGCGAACTATCATGGCAACTACACCTTCGATGGCAGTTCCAAAGATGAATATCGAGAAAAGACCCTGCCGGTAGGCCGCTTCCCGGCCAACGCCTGGGGCCTTCACGATGTGCATGGCAATGTCTGGGAGTGGACCGAGGACTGCTGGAACGACAACTACAGTGGAGCGCCGCAGGACGGTAGCGCTTGGACGAGTGCTGGTGATTGCAATAGTCGCGTGTTTCGCGGCGGCTCCTGGAGCGACGGGCCGAGGTACCTCCGCTCTGCCAATCGCAGCAGGTTCGCCACCGATGACCGGCTCAGCAGCATCGGTTTTCGTGTCGCCAGGGCGCTTACCCCATAACCCCTTTACCCCCTTACCGCTTGCTTGCACGGTGCTGAGGCAGGGTGAGATGGGTGGGGCAACGTGCTTTACGGGGGTCCAGGGGGCAGCGCCCCTTGGTATCGAAAAATGCATTTGCGGTTTGACGCCAGGGTCGGAGTCGAACTCTGAAACTTGAGTAGTTAAGTGAGGGGTTTTGTATAAGTCGTTGATTCTTTGTAGGTCCGAATTCATTCGGACGCCGTGGCCGCGCTGTGCGAGTTGCTCACCCGGGGTCGGAGTCGATTGCACCTAAATCGGGTGTATTTCCCAACATTTTCAATGCAATCGACTCGACCCCTACCGCAAAGTTGGTAATGACCACCCATTTACGCTGCAATCGACTCCGACCCCAGGTGATAAGACCCTCTTGGCGGAGGATACTGAAGCGTTACAAATATCACTACTCAGCCACTACAGCGCCTAATGGAGAAACTATGGAAAATACAAATAGGGTACAGGAAAAACAGAAGCTCATCCCCTCGTCATACCCGCACAGGCGGGTATCCAGCAATACGGAGTGCCGTTCCCTGGATTCCCGCCTGCGCGGGGAATGACGAGTCTGATATTTACGGGGATTTTTTCACCTAAGTTAATGGCATTGACTTCAACCACTGCCGTGGAAATAGCCTGTTAACGGAGGCTGCTGAATGGTTACTAAAATTCCAACACCAGCCGACACAGCGCCTAATGGAGAAACTATGGAAAAGACAAATAGGGTACAGGAAAAACAGAAAATCTTCCCCATCCTGCTAATCGTGGCTGGGCTGCTGGGCAGTGGCTATACCGCCCTGGCACCTGCCCAGAGCGGTGGTTTCGCCAATAATAGCCAGGGCATTATTGATGGGCTCTCAAAGCCCCAGCCGGAACACCTCTCGACTGAAAAACGTAAAACCCGCGGGATTAAAACCAGAGGGATTAAAACCCGGGGGATTAATACCCGGGGTATGCAACGGGTAAAGACCGAAAGCGGTGAGGCACTCATTATGGAGCTGCCGGCCACCAGCGGCAGCATCAACCTGAAAATAGAGTTCGATGTAAACTCCTACGCCATTCGCCCGGGCTCTCTGACACTGCTTGATGAACTGGGCACAGCCCTGCTGAGCCCCAAGCTACGTGAGAGTGCCTTTATTGTCGGCGGCCATACCGATGCAGATGGCGGTGATGGAGCCAACCTGCAACTCTCACTTAACCGTGCCAGGGCGGTAAAAGGTTATCTGCAGCACAATCACAATATCACGGTAGAGCGGTTGAAGATTGTAGCTACGGTGAAACCAGCCCCCTGGAGAGTAACGCCACCCACTCGGGCAAGCAGCGTAATCGCCGGGTGGAGATACTAAAACTCAGTCGCTAGGAAGTCTTTGTTGTTATAGGGGTCGCGTCGTTTGCGACAGGATAGCGTGAACACCCACCTAATGGCGGGCGCAATACTTCCGCTCCCAGCTCACGCTTCTTACCCACATCCATGTGGGCAAACGACTCCGACCCCGGAACAGATATCTGTTAGGGTGCTAAGCCACATCAAAGGAAAAGTAACAATGCGCAGTTCATTAAACCCGTTGACACCATGCCTGCTGCTCTTACTGCTGCTCTTCACCCATTCCGCCTGGGCCAAGCCAGCACGTCTCGCCCTGGTGATCGGCAACGCCGCCTACCAACATGCCAAGCCGCTGGTCAATACCCTCAACGATGTGCGTGATGTCACCAAAGATCTTGAGGCAACCGGCTTCCGGGTCACCAGGGTGGAGAATGCCAACCTCGATCAACTGATTGATGCGGTAGATCACTTTGTCGGCCAACTCCACGAGGCCGGGGGTGTGGGGCTGCTCTACTATTCAGGGCACGGTATTCAGGTGGATGGGCGTAACTACCTGGTGCCGGTAGACGCCAAACTTAAGCGCAAAAGCCGGATAAAGTACGAGACCTACTCACTGGGAGATGCACTCAGCCGTATGGGAGGGCGTGGTGCCGGTGCAGTTAACCTCGTCATTCTCGATGCCTGTCGCGATAACCCTTTTGCCGCCAGTCGTGGCGCGGGTGATAAGGGGTTGGCACGAGTAGAGTGCCCCGAGAGTCACGCTGATTCTCTACGCCACCAAACCCGGGTCCACCGCCAGCGATAACCCGGAAGGACGCAACGGCCTCTTCACCAAGCACCTGCGTAGAGCAATCAGGATGCCGGGTCTCAATGTGGAGAGCAGTTTTGGCGAAGTGGTGAAAGGCGTCTACCGTGAGAGCCGCCAACAACAGTATCCCTGGAAAGAGGGCGTGTTGTTGAGTGACTTCCACTTTACCAGCGGCAGCGCCATTAATACACCGGCACCCTCCCGGGAGCTGCTGTTCTGGCAGAGCGTTGAAGCCAGGCCAACGCTGGCGGGCTATAAAGCTACCTGAAAACCTATCCCCGGGGCGGGTTCGCCACGCTGGCCCAGGCGCGGGTAGAAGAGTTGGCGATAAAGCCCACATGGCAACAGGTTGCACCTGTGACGGTAGCCCCCCCTGCAGTGGTACTGGCAAGGCGTGCATATGAGCCTGAACTGGTCGACGCGTCTGCGGGTGGTCAGCTTTCAGGATGGGGAGATAATAATGGAGCTAGACGATGAG
>MOXF01000035.1_pt1 | contig 15439 bp, 14 predicted proteins | sample 1471201 | NCBI WGS metagenome assembly MOXF01 (sample SAMN05358035, study PRJNA327811) | mollusc metagenome | isolation source: Phylotype B (NB1) bacterial symbionts from gill | host: Thyasira cf. gouldii | place: Canada: Bonne Bay, Newfoundland | collected 2010-08
CTGCCACGGAGTCGCTGGTTGCTTATTGCACCACGGTGGCTGTAGCGGGCAGGTACTCCAGTACGCTGCCGGTATGTTTCAGGCAGTGCTTGCTGTAGACCACCCACGCCTTCGCCATCAGTCGATCCAGGGTTTGTTTCGGTTCTCCTGGGGCGGTAATGCGGGGCAGTTCTCCCCGTTCGGTGCATTGGCGAAGATAGCTCACCATCTTTCCCTGGAAACAACGGGAGAGCGCCCGCACCGGGAACAGGTAGTTGCTCTTGGCCGGGTGCCACTCTCCCGCTTCGGTCAATGCGCCACCGGGTACTAGGCAGTGGAGGTGTACGTGTTGGCTCAGGTTCTGGCCCCAGGTGTGGAGTGCGGCGGTCACGCCGAGTTGGCCCCCCAGTCGTTTGGGATCTTGTCCAAACTGTTTTAGGGTTTCCCAGGCTGACTGGAACAGCAGGCGGTAGACACCTTGGGAGATGAACACAAAGACACCCATCAATTGGTAGTTTAAATGATGGGCAGTTAAAGTGATGGGTGTCCTGTAATGTTGCTGATCTTTTACTTTGCTTCCCCTCTGGCGCGCTATGCGCACAACGGGTAAGCAGTGCGGCCTCACGGCTACCGGGGATTACCAGCCTTCGCTTCGCTCTCCATGGCTGGCAGCGTCGGCTGGTGCGCCTGGTTAGCGCAACCTCATCCAGCCAATGCCTTAAGTACTGCTTGTGGTTCACGTTCTACAACGTTGAGTAGAACCAATGCCGGACCATGTGGAACACGATCACCTCGCTCCCAGTGCCTCAAAGTGCTCACACTAATACCGAATGCAGAAGCAAACTCCGTTTGGGTCATCCCCATTTTTGAACGAATACCTTTTACATCAACAGATGTATATTCGTGAACCATGGCTTTAGGACATTTGCCCTTAGAGAAATCTACCGTCTCTTCAAGGCCCTGCTTAATGCTTTTGAAAAAATCAGACATTTTACGCACCGTAATTCTTTACTAAATGTTCAGTGAATTTGGCTAATTCATTTCGCTCTGACTTAGTCAGATTAGTCTTTTCACTCTTGCCAAATAGCGAGAGTAGAAACAACGGCATGGTTTCGTTGTGGTAGTAGTAAATAACTCTAACGCCGCCGCTCTTTCCCTTATTTCCAGATGTCCAGCGAAATTTCCTGATACCCCCAGTGCCCTGCATCAAGATGCCAGTCTGTGGATGAGCAGCTAAGTAGTTGATAATTCCTTGTTTTTCATGTTCAGAAATTAAGGATGCCGCCCTACGCTGGAACTCTGGTAACTCGACTATTGTTTCCATACCTTAATACTAATCCATTGGATTACCATGTCAAGACCATATTAGCTTCTTTTTCAGCGCTAACGTCCCGCTAAGCCGCAGTTTTGGAATGGAGGTTTTTGTGTTATTAAACACAAAATAAAGACCAAGACACCCATCACTTGACCCAACAAAGATGATGGATGACCTGTCTTTTTAGTCGTCTTTTTATAGTCAGAGTAGTATTTTCGATATTCAATGCCGTTTCGGTACATCTTGTACAGTAATTTCCCATAGCTTTGTGTGGCAAATTTCAATAGTATGAGTGCTTGAAATAAGCGGTGCCGGTGAAAATAAAGGTCATATATATCAAATAATTATAATGCATTCCGTTTTAAAATATTAAAGAATGCTAGAGAAATGGTGAGGATTGGTAGGGATGGCCGATAACAGCAATTTTGGATTCTTAGAAGAATATGATCCGATATTCCTGCGGCTTGCTTCAGCTGCTGAGCGGGCTTTTTCGAGCGATCCAAATACAACACTGATTAAACTCCGCCAATTGGGTGAGGCGTTAGCGCAAGATCTGGCTGCCCGATCAGGGGTTCAGTTTGACGAAACCACCACCCAGGCCGACCTGCTCTGGAAACTCAATCGTGAGATTCGACTCGATCCCACCATCCGTGACCTTTTTCACACGTTGCGCATTGAAGGCAACAAGGCAACCCACCAGTTCCAGACCCGGCACAAGGAGGCGATGGATGGCCTGAAGATGGCCCGTGCCCTTGCCGTCTGGTACCACCAGAGCTTTGGAGAACAGAGAGCCCGCTTCAAGCTTGGCCCCTTCTCACCACCACAAGACCCCAGTCATCAGCTCAGAGGGCTGCAGACCGAAATAGATCAGCTCAAGGCGCAATTGGTTGATTCGAGCCAGCAACTCGAAAGCAATCAGAAACTTGCGCAACTGGTCTCACGGGAAAAAGATGAATACGCAGCACTTGCGGTGCAAATGGATGAGGAAGCTCGGGCCTATGAACAACTGGCAACGGATGCTGAGGCAGAGTTTGAACAGAAACTCGCAGCGCTTCAGGTTACCCAAAAAGTCTCTCCAGCCGATATCAACAAGGTTATCAAGGAAACACAACACGCCTCAGCACAGTTTACGCTGAATGAAGAGTTGACCCGTATCCTGATTGACCAGCAACTGGTCAATGCTGGTTGGCAGGCTGATACCCAAGAACTTACCTATAAAAAGGGTGCCCGCCCCGAGAAGGGCAAGAATCTGGCTATTTCCGAATGGCCCACACAGGGGCAACAGTCTGCTGACTATGTTCTCTTTGCAGGCCTTACCCCTACTGCCATCGTTGAAGCCAAGCGCGAGAACACCAATGTTGCGGGCAAGATCCAACAGGCCGAGCGCTATGCGGCAGGCTTCTCTCCCAAAACAAATATGCAGCCAGCATGGGCAGTGGAAGGACGAACCATCGCCTGGCCCAAGGGTGATGAAGAGCACTATCAAGTCCCCTTTGCCTACTCTTGCAACGGTCGTCCATTTATCAAGCAGCTTGCAGAGAAGTCGGGCACCTGGTTTAGAGACCTTAGGGAACCCGCCAATCTGGCCAAGCCACTACAGAACTTTCACTCCCCTGTGGGTCTGCTTGACCGGCTAACCCGAAGCAAGACCACGGCGGAAGAGAAGCTTAAGAGCGAGGGCTTTGCCTACCTCAAGCTACGCGACTACCAAATCAAAGCCATACAGCGCGTTGAAGAGGCACTGACACACAATCAACCTAACTGCCTTTTGGCGATGGCTACCGGCACCGGCAAGACCCGCACCATCATTGGTCTGATGTACCGATTTCTCAAGGCAGAGCGATTCAAGCGTATTCTCTTCCTGGTCGATCGCACCGCACTGGGTCAACAGGCCATCGACGCATTTAACGATGCCCCACTGGAACAGAATCAGACCCTCTCCAAGATCTACAACGTCGCTGAATTGGGCGATATGGCGGCTGAAGCCGAAACCCGCATTCAGGTCGCCACCGTCCAGGCCATGGTGCGCCGTATCTTCCAGTCCGATGAGCCGCCACTGGTGGATGCGTTCGATTGCATCATTGTCGACGAGGCCCACCGGGGTTACACCCTGGATCAGGAGATGACCGAGGGTGAGCTGGAGATACGCGATCAGAGCCAATACCTCTCCAGCTATCGCCGTGTGCTCGACTACTTTGATGCCACCAAAATCGGCCTGACGGCCACTCCGGCCAAACATACCACCGAGATCTTCGGTAAACCGGTCTACACCTACTCTTACCGTGAAGCGGTCGCTGACGACTGGCTCATCGACCACGAGCCCCCCATCCGCTATGAGACCCTGCTCAGTCAGAAGGGGATCAAGTTCGAGAAGGGCGAACAGGTCAGCATCATCGACACCCGCACCGGTGAGATCGATACCGCCGATCTGGAAGATGAACTCAATTTTGAGGTTGAGGCCTTCAACCGTAGGGTCATCACTGAAGGTTTCAACGAGGTCATTTGCGAGCAGCTTGCCCAGGAGCTCGATCCGGCAGGCGATGAGAAGAGCATGGTATTCTGTGCCACCGATATACACGCCGATATGGTCAAGCGCCTGCTTGATGGAGCTTTTAAAGAGCTCTATGGTGACGACTATAATGAGGCCGCCGTACGCAAGATCACCGGCGCCAGTGATAAGGTCGATCTGCTCATTCGCCGTTACAAGAACGAGCGCTATCCCTCTATCGCCATCACCGTCGATCTGCTCACCACCGGCATTGATGTTCCGCCCATCTGCCATCTGGTCTTTCTGCGTCGGATACGCTCGCGCATCCTCTATGAGCAGATGATCGGCCGCGCCACCCGGCGCTGCGATGAGATCGGAAAGACTGTCTTCAAAATCTATGACCCGGTGGACATCTATGCGGCGCTGCAGGAAGTCAGCACCATGAAGCCGCTGGTGAAGGATACCAACATCACCACCGAGCAACTGATCCAGGAGCTCACCGATCCCAAGAGCTTCGAGGCCCCTGGTAGCCAGGAGAATGGCAGCCACGCCGATGACGTTCTCGACGCATTAAGCCAACGGGTGATGCGGGTCATGCGCAAGGCTACCCACATGGCCGAGAAGCGCACCGACATCAAACAGAAGCTCGACGACCTGGAGCAGCTCTGGGGTGTCGAACCCGGCAAGCTCCACAAACACCTCCATGAGATGGGCGCAAAAAAAGCACAGGCCTTCGTCACCACGCATCAGAATCTGATCAATCAACTCGATGAGGTCAAATTTCTGATCGGCTCAGAGCGTATGCCACTGATCTATGATGGCAAGGACGAGTTCAAACAACGCACTCAAACCTACGGTGTGAACGAGAAACCGGCCGATTACATCGACAGCTTCAGTGCCTTTATACGCGATCAACTCAATCAGTCAGTGGCACTCAGTGTAGTGGTCAACCGCCCCAGGGATCTCACCCGCGAACAACTCAAAGAGGTGCGGATGTTGTTGGATAACGCCGGCTACAGCGAAACCAATCTGCGCACCGCCTGGCGTAACCAGACCAACCATGAGATTGCCGCCAGCATTATCGGCTACATCCGTCAGGCCGCCCTCGGTGAGGCGTTGATCCCGTTTGAACAACGGGTGCAGCACGCCATGTACAAGATCTATGAGCTACACAACTGGACACCCATTCAGCGCAAATGGTTGGAACGACTGGCCAAACAGCTTACCCATGAGGTTGTCATCGACCATGACTTCGTCAACCGTGCCTTTGCTGCCAATGGTGGTGCCAGACAGCTCAACAAGCTGCTGGGTGAGCACCTGTATGAAGTATTGGAAAGTCTGGTTGATGAACTCTGGAGCGAAACCGGATAGCTATGGGTGTTTTCTATTCATATCAGCTAAACGTGTATAGATAATGCGATTTTCTTTACACAACAGATTCAGTGCCAGCTGGGATAGGGCGCTTGCGTTTCTGGGGGCGACATACTAAAGTGTCCTTTGTCCGTGGACAGAGGACGATTAACCATGAAAAGCCAAGACATTGTCATACTCCTAAAACTGATTCTCCTTCACCAGAGTGCTGATGAAGGAGACCTGCTTGAAGAGGGAAAGCGAGAGGCGTTCAGTGCGCGTGGCTTGAACGTTCGCTGGGAATCAGTAAAAGCGAAGTCAACGCCTCCATTAATCGCAGTGCTAACGCAGGCCTGGTAGTCAAAGATCGAAAAAGTGGCATACCAAAGGCAAATGTCAGTGCCGTGTTGGAGCTGATCACTCATGGCTTGAAGTACGTTTTTCCTGTAAAGCCTGGTGCTTTGGTGCGGGGTATGCCGACTGCGGCTGCTGCACCCATCATGCAAGGAGAGCTGAAGAGCATGGAGGAACAGATCTATGTGTGGCCCGATCCACAAGGTGAGAAGATGGGCCAAGCGCTGCAACCGCTTTTTAAAAGTGTCCCTTATGCTGCGCGGCATGCCCCGGCGCTTTATGACCTTCTGGCACTGGTGGATGCCATTCGTCTGGGTAATCCCCGCGAATCGAAGGTGGCGCAACAGTTACTGGTGCAAAGGCTTAAACCGTGAACGATATGCCTCAACAGATGCTGGATATGCTGCTACCGGTGGCCGAAGCCTGGGGGAAGAGTTGTTGGGCCAGGTGGCTTTCGTGGGTGGCAGTACCACAGCCTTTCTCATCACCGACCCCATCACCCGGCAGGCTGTGCGATTCACAGAGGATATTGATCTAATCGTGCATGTCGAAGGGCAGGCCGAGTGGCAGCGCTGGCAACGTAAGCTGCATGCGAGAGGGTTTCGGCAAAGCATGGAGGATGATGTTATCTGCCGCATGCGTCTGGGATCTCTGAAGGTGGATCTGATGCCGGATGACGAGAATATTCTTGGCTTCACCAACCGCTGGTATCGCAAGGCCATTGAGCATGCTGAACCCTACCCACTGAATGACACAGTCACCATCAATCTATTAGCACCTGCCTATTTTATCGCCACCAAGCTAGAGGCTTACCTTGGGCGTGGCGGTGATGACCCCATGAGTAGCCACGATCTGGAAGACATTATTAACTTGGTCGATGGTCGTGCTGAGCTGGGTGATGAAATCATGGGTTCAGAGGCAAATGTTCGACGCTATATTGCTGAACAGTTTGGTGCTTTGCAACGGCACCCCAATTTTGACTACGCCATCCAAGGCAACCTGCAGGAGACCAGCCGGGCAGATCTGTTTTACCAGCGCTGGGAACAGATCGCAGTCTTAAATGAATACGAGAAGCAATAACATGAGCAATAACGAAATCGTCCAGAAACTCTGGAAACTCTGTGATGTGCTGCGTGACGACGGCATCAACTACTCCGACTACGTCACCGAACTGGTACTGCTGCTCTTTATCAAGATGGAGTACGAGCAGGCCCAGGCCAAGGTTAAGTTTGACCACAAACTGCCCAAGGGCTGCCGCTGGCCCGACCTGCGCGATCAGTCCGGCCTCAACCTGCTCAACGCCTACCGGCAGATGCTACTGGATCTCTCCAAGAGCAAAGACCCACTCATCGCCGCCATCTATGCAGATGCCCAGACCCGACTGCGTGAACCACGCCACCTGGAGCAGCTGATCAAGAGCCTTGACGCCATCGACTGGTTCAGTGCCCAAAGGGATGGCTTGGGAGATCTCTACGAAGGCCTGCTGGAGAAGAACGCCAGCGAGACCAAATCGGGCGCCGGTCAATACTTCACCCCGCGCCCGTTGATCGACAGTATCATCCGCTGCATCAAGCCCCAGGCAGGAGAAACCATTCAAGACCCCGCAGCTGGCACCGCCGGTTTTCTGATTGCCGCCGACAGCTACATCAAAGAAAAGACCGATGATCTGTTTGATCTCAAGCAAAAGGATCGTATCTTTCAGGTCAACAAGGCCTTCATCGGCATGGAACTGGTGCCCGGCACCCGCCGTCTGGCGTTGATGAACTGCCTTCTGCATGGCATGGAGGGCGACGACGAAGGCGTGGTACACCTCGGCAATACCCTCGGTCTGCCCGGCACCCAGCTACCCAAGGCCGACATCATTCTCACCAACCCCCTTCGGTACCGCCAAGGGCGGTGGCGGCCCCACGCGGGACGACTTCACTCACAAGACCAGCAACAAACAGCTCGCCTTCCTGCAGCACATCTACCGCAGTCTCAAACCCGGTGGCCGAGCCGCCGTGGTGCTGCCCGATAACGTGCTGTTCGAGGCCGGGGTTGGAACAGACATCCGTCGTGATCTGATGCACAAGTGCAACCTGCACACCATCCTGCGCCTGCCCACCGGTATCTTCTATGCTCAGGGGGTCAAAACCAATGTGCTGTTCTTTACCAAGGGCACGGTGAAGAAACTGGAGCAGGAGGAGAACTGCACCGAAAAGGTCTGGGTCTACGACCTGCGCACAAATATGCCCAACTTCGGCAAACGCACCCCCTTTGGTGAGCAGCACCTGAAACCTTTTGAGAAGCTGTTCGGCAGAAAGGCCAATGGCACCAGCAAGCGCACCGAAGGGAATTGGAGCTTCACCAATGACGAGGAAGAGCAATCCGAGGAGAACAGCCACTGGAGAGTATTTACCCGTGACTACATCCGAGAGCAGAAAGGTGACTCCCTGGATATCAGCTGGATCAAGGACGAGGACAGTGTTGATGCCGCCAGCCTGCCGGAACCTGATGTGCTGGCCGCTGAGGCGATGGGAGAGCTGACTGAGGCGCTGCGGGAGCTGGATGGTTGATACAGGCGTTGGGGGCTGGGGATGAGGCGTTGGTGCAGCGAACCCTGCTGGTTCAGGCGCTGGGATTGGAATCTGCGCCATGAGTGAAGTTGAATGTCCAGACTCTTGGGTATTTACTCAACTTGAAGATATATGCGCCTTGTTAAATGGATTTGCATTTAAGAGCAAGGATTACGCAGAGCACGGCGACTTCGTAATTCGCATTGGGAATGTGCAGGATGGTCATATTGTTCTTAACAATCCAGCATACATTGATAGCACTTTCTTAGGCCTAGAGCGATTTAAACTCGAAGCCGGTGATTTGCTAATGTCATTGACTGGAAATGTGGGTCGAGTTGGACTTATAAAGGAAGCCCACCTTCCTGCGGTACTAAATCAACGCGTAGCAAAAATAGCTTCTCTCATGGAAGGGTCTATCTCAGATAGATGGCTGTTTCACGTACTTCGTTCACCAAAATTCAATTCAAGCCTTCTGAAAACAGCTAAGGGTGCTGCACAACTTAATATTAGTGGCAAAGATGTTCTAAGTCAGAAACTGTACCTCTCCCCCCTAGCCGAACAAAAACAAATCGCCGCCAAACTGGACGAACTGCTGGCGCAGGTGGATACACTCAAAACCCGCCTCGACGCCATTCCCGCCACCCTCAAACGCTTCCGCCAATCTGTCCTCGCCGCCGCCGTGAGTGGGCGGTTGACGGAGAAGTGGCGGGAGGACAAAACCTACGATGCGAAAGAACAGCTTATTGCCATAAGAGAGATTTATCGTAGTAAGCCTCCAAAAGATGATTTAGCAAAATTCCATGAGCTTCCTTCATCATGGGCATGGGCCCTTGTCAAACAAGTAGGGCTTGTTCAGCTAGGTCGTCAACGTGCCCCGAAATACCATTCAGGCGATAACATGCGGCCTTATCTTCGGGTTGCTAATGTGATGGAAGGTTACATTGATACTCGTGATGTGATGCAAATGGTTTTTGACGATAATGACTTCGAAAAATATCGGTTGGTTGAAGGTGATATTCTGCTCAACGAAGGTCAAAGCCATGAGCTTGTAGGGCGACCTGCAATGTTTCGAGGCGAGGTAGAGAATGCGTGCTTCACAAATACATTGATACGATTTCGGCCATTTGGAGATGTGTCACGAGATTTCTCATATATTGTATTTCTGAGCTATCTGAAAGTGGGCCGTTTCCAAGAAATAGCATCCCGCACAGTGAATATTTCACACTTAGGTGCTGGTCGGTTCGCCGATATGGAATTCCCATTTCCTCCTATAAAAGAACAGACTGAAATTGTTCACCGCGTCGAACAACTCTTCACCTTCGCCGACCAAATCGAACAACGGCTCAACGATGCCCAATCCCGCGTCAACCACCTCACCCAATCCATCCTCGCCAAGGCCTTCCGTGGCGAACTCACCGCCGTGTGGCGCAAGCAGAACCCTGATTTGATCAGTGGTGAACACTCCGCCACAGCACTGCTGCAGCGGATCAAGGAGGAACGGGCGAACAGCAAACCGCAAAAGTGCGCCAGAAAGGCGAGGAAGATCGCATGATTGGTTATAATTACAGGCGATTACAGAGGGTATCCCAGTGAAAATAAAACAGATAACGCTAACTAATTTCCGCTGCTTCGCCGATTTCAAAATTGGTTTTGAGGAGCAACTGACCGTGCTGGTGGCGCGCAATGGTGCGGGCAAGTCCTCCGTGCTGGATGCTGTTGCCACGACGACCTGGGCCATTTCTCACCCGCCTGCCAAGGTGAAGGCATCAAGCCGAAAGAGACTGACTTCAGAGTGTTCGCCGATGGTCAAAAGCCGCCTTATATGCGAATCGCCTGTGAAAGCCACAGTGGTATTCAGTGGGATCGAACAGAGAAACGTGATCAGGCTACGAAGACGGCCAGCGAGATTCCCGAAGGACGGGGTGCGAAGGCACTGAATGAATATGTGGATCACTTTATCGATGCCGGCAATGCGGGTGAAAATTTTGAACTGCCGGTGTTCATCTATTACGGCACGGGTCGCGGTGTTTTTGATGTGCCCCAGCGCACAAAAGGTTTTGGTAAAGCATTTTCACGCTTTGACGCCTTTAACGGTGCTTTGGCCAGTCGAACCAATTTCAAGCGCTTTGTGGAATACTTCTACTTTCTTGAGGAAAAGGAGAGCAAGCTGCAGAAGGAGCAGCGCTCTTTTGAGGTCGAACTACCGGAATTGAAGGCGATTCGAACGGCGATTACTCGCCTGATGCCGGAATTCTCCAACCCTCAGGGAGCCTATCCGGCGGGTATCAAGGTCGATTGGCTTCTGGGTGATGTCAAAAAACAGCTGCGCATCGAGCAACTCAGTGATGGTTACCGCACCACGCTGGCGATGGTGATGGATATAGCGGCCCGCATGGCAGAAGCCAATCCTGGAATGATAGACCGCTGAGTACCGAAGGCGTGGTGCTGATTGATGAGGTGGATCTACACCTTCATCCGGGATGGCAGCAGCGCATTCTACCCGACCTGATCCGCACCTTTCCCAATATCCAGTTCATTGTGACTACCCATAGCCCTCAGATTGTCAGCACGGTTGCGGCGCGCTCATTGCGCGTCATCGATTGGGAAAACGATCAACCCCGACTGATCCCCGTGGACTTTTCTCTCGGTGCAGAGTCACAGCAGATGCTCAAGCAGGTTTTGGGGGTCGACCCCAGGCCCGCAGAGTTGGATATCGTCACCAAGCTACACAGTTATCAGCAGATGGTGGCTGAAGACAAATGGGATACCCCTGAAGCACTGCAACTGCGTAAGGCGCTCGACCAGTGGGGTGCGGAGCATGAACCAGAGTTGTCACGCCTGGACATGGATATTCGGCTGAAAGAACTGGATCGACAGACATGAAGAAGGTGCTCAAGGGGGCTGAGCCTGCCAGACTGATCGCATATCGTGGGCAGTACCCAACTGATAGTTGGAATCAGTTCAAGACGAGTACAGCCCGCAGACGGGAGGTACAGCAGCAACTGATAAGCGACCAGGGCGGTCTCTGTGCCTACTGTGAGGTGGATCTGAAACCGGGTGGCTATGGTGGGCATGCCGATCTTCGGGTGGAGCATTTTCATCCAAAATCTGATAATTCGACTGCAAAGAACTGGCATCTTGATTGGCCAAACCTGCTGGCCTGTTGTCACGGTGGTTCCCAAAGGGATGTTGTCGACGCTACAGACAGATATACCAGTCCGGACCACAGCTGTGATGTGCCAAAAGAGAACAACAACTGGGATGACATCATACTCAGTCCATTGCACCTACCCGCATTCCCACCTGTGTTCAAATACCAGCGGCCTGATGGTGCTATCCAGGTAGACCAGGCCAACTGTCAACATGCAGGCGTGGATCATCTTAAGGCTCAGACAACCATCGATAACCTGAGATTGGATGCTGAAAGACTGCGTAATCTGCGCAGAGGTGAGTTGAACCGGATCAACGAACTTGTCAGAAGGGAAGTGGGCAGAGGGCTGTCTGTGGCTGAAGCACGCCAGCGCCTGGCCAAGGCATTACTCCGGAAGAATGACAGCAATCAGTGGCCAAAATTTTTCACAGCCATTCGTTGCTATCTGGGAAGTGCGGCCGAAGAGCAACTCCATGCAATCAACTACGGTGGCTGATTTTGGAATTGACGGAACACAAGGACACCCATCAATCGGAACACAACGGAACACAAGGACACCCATCAATTGGTAGTTTAAATGATGGGCAGTTAAAGTGATGGGTGTACTGTCTTTTCTTGGTCTTTTCTCTGGAAGCAGACTAAAAGTCTTTCCTTCGCCAACAACCAAAAGCAGAAGTTAGTCTTGAAATTATAGGGCACTGTTTGTTCAGATCACGCCTGGATTTTATTCCCCGCTGTTTGTTATGCAGCCAGTAGTTGCCTGACTGTGGCCAATTTCACACACATCACAAACACCGCCATGGCCTGTTTGATCTCTTCCACTGAAGGGTAGGTCGGAGCGATGCGGATATTCTTATTCTCGGGATCCTTGCCGTAGGGGAAGGTGGCTCCCGCCGGCGTCAGTTTCACACCGGCCTCGGCAGCCAGTCGGATCACTTCCCTGGCAAGCCCGGGCTGTGTATTGAAGGAGATAAAATAACCGCCCCTGGGTTCTGTCCAGTCGGCGATGCCGCTATCAGCCAGGTCGCTATTGAGGCGCTCCAGCACCGCGTCAAAGCGCGGTTTCATAATGGCGGCGTGTTGGGCCATATGCGCTTTCAGGGTCTCCTGATCTTTTAATAGCTTGACGTGGCGCAGCTGATTGATTTTATCGGGGCCGATGGAAGCCATGCCCATATGCCGCTTAATAACCGCCAAGTTGGCCGGTGAGCTAGCCATAAAGGCGACGCCGGCGCCGGCAAAGGTGATCTTTGAGGTGGAGCCAAAAATATAGACGCTGTCCTGGGTATTGAGCTGGCGGCAGTAATCCATCAGGTTTGCCAGCTGCGGTGCATCCTTATCCAGTACGTGGACGGCATAGGCGTTATCCCAGAAGACGCGAAAATTCTCGCCTGCGATCAGTCCCAGTTTGGCGATGCGTGCTACAACTTCGTCGGAATAGACAATGCCGGTGGGGTTGGAGAAGCGCGGTACACACCAGATGCCCTTGATCTGCGGGTCGGCCTTGAGCAGGGCTTCGACCTGATCCATATCCGGGCCGTCATCATTCATGGCAACGGGCAGCAGCTCGATACCCAGGTGTTCGCAAATACTGAAGTGGCGGTCGTAACCCGGCACAGGGGCCAGGAATTTGATCGGTTTGACTTCGTTTATCCAGGCGCTGTCGCTATCATTGACTCCCAGGTGCAGTGCAAAGTGAATGGCAAAGTACATCAGCGTCAGGCTGCTGTTGCCACCTATCAGGATCTCCTGAGGATTGACTCCGATAACCTCGGAGAATAACGTTTTTGCTTCGGGAATCCCGTCCAGTCCGCCGTAGTTGCGCAGGTCGGTGCCGCTGCTGTCGGTGTATTGGCCGTTCAGAATACTATCCAAACCATTGGAGAGCGTGAGTTGCTCGGCACTGGGTTTGCCACGGGTCAGATCCAGACTCAGGCCCGACTGCTGGAATGAATGGTACTGCTCGCTGAGAGATGCTTCCAGCTTGTGTAGCTGTTCTGGAGTCGCTTGATCAAGACGCAACGGAATTTCCTCAATGAATGTAAATGACAAGCGACAATCAATATATTGATGCGCGCTACGGTGTTCCGGCAGGTGGCCAAAAGGGAGATTGTACCTGCAAACACCACCGGGGTTAATGGCTCTGAGGCGATAATTGAGATCCGAGTAAAATTAAACCATTATTTCAAGTCAATCCCTTCCCGTTAGACTGATCCGTAACTGTCTGCTTCAGGGTGAGAATGGCTATTTTGACCTCGAAGGCTGGAGATCCCCTTTGTGCTGGAAGCTGACTAAGGCCATTATACGCTGCTAAATTGACAGCTATTGGCCGATTTGAGCCCGTTGCGGTACGGGATGACCACTGGTGTCAGGGGATTGCTTCTCCTGGCCTGCATGGGGAGCGCTCCTGCTGTAAGCCAAAAACAACCCCTGAAGTGGAAGGAGAGGAACAATGAGATCATTCACGATTCTATCTGTTACAACCACGACTATGGGAGTATTTCGTATCGGCAGTGTCGCTCACAAGCGAAGAAGCATTTCAAGAAAAAGTGCGGGTACTACCAAAAGAAGTACCGTAGAGCCAAAAGCGGGTACCGGGAAGGGATCAAGAAGAAGAGGGATAAATACTGTCACTCGGCTCGGCAATTTGCTCCTGTGTAGTTACCTTATGATAAAGGCTGGCAACACAGACACTCTTACCCACTCTTAACGATGCTGCGTACCCACTGCTTACAGCAATGGCGCAGCCCAAGTGATTCTGTAAGCCTCAGGCTTCAGTGTTAGAGTCGCACCAGTGGAGTGTGTGAAGTCGGCGGTATTTCCCATTGTTGTCTATTTCGGACTGTGAATCGACGTCATTGTGTCTGTGATTGTGCGAATTATTGACAGTTACATTATTATGGGGTGAGAATGGATCGGGTTAATACATGGATAATGTAGGAATAATAAGTCGGATTCAGGGGCTGGAAGGAGGCGATATGGCTTATCCTCTGTCGCCCGATGGCAGCGTGTGCCTATCCCCTGCAATACGAACAACAACATAAACCCCTGAGTGAGGACACCATGAAAAAACTAATAGTTGCGGTCGCCGTTTCGCTAGCCATTTCAACCACCGTTTTTGCTTCTAATGAAATAAAAATCGGCATCCTTCTGGGTTACACCGGTCCTATTGAATCCCTCACCCCCGGCATGGCGGAGTCCGCTGAATTGGCAATGAAGGAGGTCAGTGATAGCGGCCTGCTGCTGGGTGGTAAAGTCCTGATTCCGGTGCGGGCCGACAGCACCTGCGTCGATTCTGCGGCTGCTACTGCTGCTGCCGAGCGTCTGATTACTTCGGATAAGGTTGTCGCCATCATGGGTGCTGACTGTTCCGGCGTCACCACTGCTGTAGCAAACAATGTGGCGGTTCCCAAGGGTGTGGTCATGATCTCGCCTTCGGCCACTTCACCCTCACTCTCCACTATTAAAGATAAGGGGTTCTTCTTCCGCACCGCCCCATCTGATGCCCGTCAGGGCGCGGTTCTTGCGAGTATCCTGATGGATAAAGGCGTCAAGACGGTTGCGGTTAGCTATACCAACAATGACTACGGTAAGGGTTTCAGCGACAGCTTTATCTCTTTTTACAAGAAACTCGGTGGCAAAGTCACGATCAGTTCGGCACATGAAGACGGCAAGGCCGACTACGCCGCTGAAGTGGGCGCTCTGGCCGCTGCCGGTGGTGACCTTCTGGTGGTTCTGGGTTACGCGGATCAAGGCGGTGTGGGTGTCATTCGTTCGGCGATTGATACCGGTGCATTTGATAGATTCGCCTTTGGTGATGGTATGTATTCCGAGAGTCTGATCAAAAATATCGGCGCCGATCTGAACGGTTCTATCGGTTCGGTTCCATGGTCCGAAGGCGAGGGTCCTGATGCCTTCGTCGCCGCAGCAAAGGCTGCCGGTGTTGATCCGGATGGAATCTTCCGGCGTGAGTCTTACGATTCGGCCGCCCTGATTGCACTCGCGATACAGAAAGGCGGTTCAACTGATGGTGCAACTATCGCCGCCAACGTGCTGGCTGTTGCAAATGCTCCGGGTGTGAAAATCCTGCCGGGTCAGCTGGGCAAAGCGCTTAAAATCCTCAAAAATGGTGGTGATGTGGACTATGTCGGTGCAACCAATGTGGAGCTGATCGGCCCGGTGAAGCATCCGGCACCTACCGCGAATACGAAGTGAAGAACGGAGTTACGAGTCATTCGCTTCGTGAT
>MOXF01000036.1_pt1 | contig 15275 bp, 17 predicted proteins | sample 1471201 | NCBI WGS metagenome assembly MOXF01 (sample SAMN05358035, study PRJNA327811) | mollusc metagenome | isolation source: Phylotype B (NB1) bacterial symbionts from gill | host: Thyasira cf. gouldii | place: Canada: Bonne Bay, Newfoundland | collected 2010-08
CTCATCCGCGAACTGGATCTGACCGAAGCCAAACAGATTCTGGACTACACCCATGCAAAACAAGAACATCAACGCCGTGAAGAAGATCAATTGTTGAAGCACTGAAATCAATCAGATACAGAAAGAAAGGCAGTCGATAAACAGATCCGGCAACTACTTTGGGATGGCAATATTACTGGAATTTTAGATCTTGCCATGGATAAATTAACTGGAAAAAGAAAAGCGCTAAAGGCAGCCAAGAAAAAACTCAACGACTATTTTGGTAATCACTCCCGCTTTCAGTATCAAAAGTTTCGTGATGATGGCCTACCCACCGGAAGTGGTACTGTGGAGAGCGCTATTCGTAGGGTCATTAATCTACGTATTAAAGGAACAGGATTGTTTTGGGGGCGGGAGCATGCAGAGAATATAATATTCTTACGCTCTTTAGTCCTTACTGGAAAACTTAAGAGTGCCTGCCAAAGAGGACTCGGGATAGTCAGAAATATGTTTGATAACAATGTACTGGAAGATCTTCCTTTAGCTGCGTGACCCGTGTACTATTTTGTATTGCACCCTAAGGCAACAACCGGTACCGACTGGATCTGGATCTACGACAAGCTCGCATCGGCCATCAAGGTCAGGCACTACTCGGAAAAACACTGAAAGCGTATAAGGGTTGGGCGCACAAGTTCCAGGGTTACACCCACAGTAAAAATCCTGGCGACCTCTCTACGGAAGATGTAAAAGAGTACCTCTCTTTTCTGGCGGTTGAGAAGAACGTCTCCGCGTCCACCCAAAACCAGGCATTTAACGCCTTGCTGTTCCTGTTCAGGCATGTGTTGGGAAAAGAGTTTGGTAAGGTCGAGGGAGTGGTGCGGGCCAAGAAGAAGCTCTACATCCCGGTTGTATTGTCACGGGATGAGGTGGATCAGATTATCACTCGGCTCTCCGCGCCATGTGACCTTGCGGCGAAGCTGCTGTACGGCTGTGGTCTGCGCCTGTTCGAATGCCTGAAGCTGAGGGTGCAGGATGTCAATCTGGAGATGCGAGTCTTGACGGTGCACGATGGAAAAGGAAAGAAGGATCGTACCTTGCCTTTGCCTGAGGTGCTGTTGTGCGAGCTCAGAGCGCAGTTGCAGAGGGTCATCGGGGTTCACCGCAGTGATTTGAGTTCTGGTTATGCCGGCACCTTTCTGCCGAACCGGCTGGGGGAGAAATACAAGAGTGCGGCCAAGGAGCTGCCATGGCAGTGGTTTTTTCCGGCCACGAAGCTAACACGGGTGCCGGACAGCGGGGAGTACCGGCGCTATCATCTGCATGAATCCGTCATGCAGAAGAGGATCAAGAAGGCGGTAGGAGAGGCGGGAATTCCCAAGCGGGCCACCGCGCATACCCTGAGGCACAGCTACGCCAGTCATCTGCTGCAAGCGAATTACGATATCCGCACCATTCAGGAGTTGTTGGGGCACAGCGATGTGAAGACAACGATGATTTATACCCACACCGTGCAGAGCGTTACGGTTAAGCAGGCGAAAAGCCGCTGGATTTTTGATCTATTGTGGCGTCTGAGCAATGCGGAGCAAGGACGCCCATCAATTCACATGTGATGGATGACTGTTGATGGGTGTCCTCTCTTTACTTTACTCAAAGACCACTAAATTTTGATCTTCTCCATCTTCGGATCATAAAAGGGACGAAGAGTGGCTTTGACCGGGTAGCGTTTGCACGCCACCTCAATCTCGAAAGCGGCGTTCTCCACCCACTCTTTGGTTATACCGGCGTCGTTATGGACGTAGCCAAGCGCCACCGTTGCACCGAGGGTGTGACCGAACATCCCTGCAGTGGTGCGTCCTACCAGTTTGCCGTTAGCCCAGATAGGTTCTTCGTGGTAACTGAGTACTGTTGGGTCTTCATACAGGAAGTGCACCAGCCGCTTCTTCAACACTCCTTCCGCTTTCTGTGCCAGCAGCGCCTCTTTGCCGATAAAGCCTCCCGCTTTTTCGAAGTTGCTGGCAAATCCCAGCCCGGCTTCCAGCGGTGTATCCTCATCGGTGATGTCATGACCCCAGTGGCGATAGCACTTCTCCATTCTGCAGGAGTTTAGGGTGTGGTAACCGAATGGCTTGATGGCAAACTCTTCGCCTGCTCTGAACAGCGCCTCGTAGACACTGGGGGCGTATTCGGTGGGGATGTAGAGTTCCCACCCCAGCTCACCGACATAAGTGATGCGTGATGCCCGTATCCGGGCATAGTGGAGATCGATCTCTTGCGAGGTGGCAAAGGGGAAGGCCTCAATACTGAGATCAGCCCCGGTCAACTTCTTTAGCGTATCCCGGGAACGTGGCCCCATGACGCTGATCACCGCATAGGCGGAGGTGACATCGCTGATCTCCACCCGGGTGTCAGCAGCTTTGTTACGCTTCAACCAGTCCATATCACGATTCTGGGAGGTGACTCCCGAGACGATCAGGTAGCTGTTTTCTGAAGTACGAGTGACGGTAAGATCGGCTTCGATACCGCCGCGCTCGTTAAGCCATTGGGTATAGACCATCTTCCCCACGGCAACCGCTACGTTATTGCAGCAGATTCTGTTCAGGTAGCGTTCGGCATCCGGGCCCTGCACCTGGTATTTGGAGAATGAGCTCTGGTCGATCACTCCCACTCTGTTTCGTACTGCTTGGTGCTCGGCGGCATTGCATTCAAACCAGTTCTGGCGCTGGTAGGAGTACTCATACTCCGGTTCTTTGCCGCTCTCTAGCATCTCTGGAGAGGCGAACCAGTTGGCTCGCTCCCAGCCGTTTTCAACGCCGAAGCAGGCGCCTTGCTCCTTGAGCTGGTGATGGAGTACAGAGCGGCGTACACCGCGTGCGGTGGTGAACTGTCTAAAGGGCCAGTGCATATCATAGAGTAGACCGAGGGACTCGGTGGTGCGCTCACGAAGGTACTCTGGTGTGCCCTGAAACGGCATATTACGGCGGATATCCACATCCCACAGATCCATAGGGGGGTGCCCCTTGTGGATCCACTCAGCCAGCATCTTTCCTGCACCGCCGGCAGACTGGATGCCCACAGAGTTGAATCCGGCGGCAACGAAATAGTTTTTCAGCTCCGGTGCCTCACCCAGGTGGTAGCGATCATCCGGAGTGAAGCTCTCAGGGCCATTGAAGAACAGTTGTAGTCCGCTCTCTCCGAAGATGGGAACCCGGTGCATCGCCGCCTCTAGATAAGGCTCCAGGTGCTCAAAGTCTTCCGGTAGTTGGTCGAAAGAAAAATCTTCCGGTATCCCCTTCATGCCCCAGGGTTTTGCATTGGGTTCAAAGGTGCCCACCAGTAGTTTGCCGGTATCCTCCTTGTAGTAGTTGAAACCGTCGGGATCACGCAGAATCGGCAAGCCCGAGGTCAGCCCCGCTATCGATTCGGTGACTACATAGAAGTGCTCTGCGGCATGCAGTGCACATTGACGCCGGCCTTTCGGCCAAATTCCCAGGCCCACATTCCGGCGCAGTTGACAACAAAGTCAGCTTCGATTTCACCGCTCTCTGTGACCACCCCTGTGACCCTGCCAGCCTCCTGCAATACATCGGTGACCTTGATGTTTTCAAAGATCTTTGCACCACCCATTCTGGCCCCTTTGGCCAGTGCTTGGGTGGTATCCACAGGATTGGTCTGACCGTCATCGGGCAGGTAGACGGCGCCAACGAGATCCTCAATATTGAGCAACGGCCACAACTCGCCGGCTCTCTCAGGACTGATCACCTCTGCTGGAAAGCCACAGCACTTGGCCATAGACGCCCCCCGCTTCAGCTCTGTCAGGCGCTCATTGTGAGTGGCGACGGAAAGAGAGCCGTTACGGAGAAAGCCGGTGGCCTGGCCGGTCTCAGCTTCCAGACGTTCATAGAGATCGGCGCTGTATTTGGCCAGGTTCGACATGTTGTAGGTGGCGCGCAGTGTCGGTACCAGACCTGCAGCGTGCCAGGTGGTTCCACAAGTGAGTGTTTTTCGCTCCAGCAGAACCACATCGGTGATACCGAGCTTGGTGAGGTGGTAGGCAAGGCTGCAGCCGATAATTCCGCCGCCGACAATGACAACCTGAGACTTTGCCGGCAGTGGTTTTGCAGATGATGTTGGTATTATTTCAGACACGGCGGTTCACCTAAAGAAGCCAATGGATCAAATTATTGAGCTGTACCACAGTGCGGTTTTGGGTACAGAGGCCGCAAAGGGGTACGAGGTACGCAGAGGTAGCTTGTTGAAAACTAAAACCTGCTCTGCCGCCCCGATTTTTCAGATGCCAGCCCTTTCCGCGCCAGGGTATCGTACGCTTGATAATCTTGCGCATAATCACATCCATTATCAGGCCCAACACCCCCAGTATAACGATGGTCACTCAGATGATCTCATAGTGGGACTGTTTGTGTGCAACATTTTCGACAAAACCGATACCGGTTGTGCCGGTAAGAAATTCGGCCGCAACCTGCATTCCCCAGTAGACGCCGACAGCAACACGAATGCCGGGCAGAATTTCCGGTAGTGAGTTCGGCAGGATAATCTCTTTGGTATCTGTGTGCATCAATAGAGATTGTTTTTAAGAATATAATAATACACTAGCATTAAGCCCTGCACTGATAGCCGGCAAGACAGAATCCGATCAGATTGTTACAGCTATCGATAACGTAATGACAAAACACAACGACTAGCCATTGTCAGCCCCCTCCGTCCGTTGGATCGACAATCGGCTGGAGATGTTCTATATGAAAGGGGCTAAGGTGATTAAAGCGGCATCGTTAATTCGAAATATCTGCCCAATTAGATTGACTAATCTGGCACCAGTTACAGGAAGTTGACTATGTTACGCTGAAAACGTGTTAAACCTATAAATTAGCTCACTTTGCCAGGAACGTGTAAATATAAAGACCACCTTAACCATTTTACACGTAGAGTTTTTCTCAGCTTCAATTGTGAGATAGGTGCGAGAGGGGGCGTTGGACTTTTAAATGGCAGGAGAGATGGGCGACCCCTAATTTATAGCACCGCGACGTTTAGAAGATTTATGACCAGCGGCGACATCAGTGTAGCAGGCACCATAAGTGTGTTGACGGAATCAAGACAGTATTATTCGAGCCTTTCGAGTATTGAACTCGGAGTGGCCTCCATAAATATAAAACAAGATGATCTGTTATGAGTATAGAAATTATCACGTTGCTTTATTTCTTATGTTTGTTTTTCGCTCTATTTCTTGGGCTGCCCGTGGCACTTGGTTTGGGGGGCACTGCTGTAATTTTCGCAGCAATCTTTGAACCCCGATCTTTATTAACCATCCCCAGCGCCTTTTACTACACTCCATGGAACAACGTCTTAATTACGGTTCCGCTTTTCCTTTTCATGGGGAGCCTGATCCGATTCTCAGGGATTGCTGAGGCTGCTTACGATGCAGTCTATAAACTGATAGGCCATATCGCAGGCGGGTTGGCGATGGGGACAGTCAAGGTATGCACAATTTTTGCTGCCATTACCGGGATTACTCCACCAGCACAATCACGATGGGGCAAATAGCATACCCATCCATGATCAAGTATGGGTACAACAAGGATATCGCAATAGGATCAATTGGCGCGGGTGGAGCATTAGGCGCTCTCATCCCCCCCAGTGTACCTTTTATTTTTTACGGCCTACTGGCTAAGGTTTCCATCGGGGCGTTGTTTCTAGGTGGAATACTCCCCGGTTTGATGCTCGCATTGTTTTACATTACTTACATCGGCGTCCGTTGCAGGCTTCAGCCTCATATGGGGCCGGCACTGCCTGAGGAAGAAAAATTTTCTACAGGCGAAAAACTTCATGCCCTGGTCAATATATGGCCGTTCATGCTGCTCATCATTGTTGTGCTTGGTGCGATTTGGGGGGGTATAGCCACACCCTCGGAGGCCGCTGCATTCGGTGCTACTGGAGCATTCATTATTAACCTGATCTACGGCAAGCTAACCCGGGAAGTATTAACGGATTCGTTAACTGCCACGGTAAAGCTTAGCGGAATGGGTTTATGGATATTAATTGCTTCCAATATCTACCTAAACGTTTTTAATTCACTTGGCTGCCAGGAGCTGGTGACTTCATTGGTCCTGAGTATGCCGGGTGGAGAAATAGGTATTCTGTTAATGATGATGTTTATCATCTTATTGCTGGGTATGGTAATGGATGATTGGGCAATAATTATGTTGTGTACGCCCCTTTTTATTCCAATCATCGACGCATTGGGCATTGATAAACTGTGGTTTGGTGTACTGTTTATTGTCAATATTCAGATTGCATACCTCACTCCACCATTCGGTTTTGTTCTCTTTTGGTTGAAAAGTGTCTTACCTCCTGACGTTACCATGGGAGACGTATACAGGTCGGTCGGACCATTTATCGTCCTGCAGGTGATTGGTTTGTGTCTGATTTTCTTTTTCCCATCGATAGCCACATGGCTTCCTGAGTTGTTAAATTAAGTAAAAAGTCGAAAAATTGGCTATGCACAAAAATGGAAGCAGGAATCTTGGGTATCTGCGTTTTTTAGAACCAAAACTGCAAAAATAGAGTATTGATGAGAGGTAGAATATGAAGCTATGGAACACAATAGAAAGGGCGATTGACTTCATCGCCGAAGCAATGGGGCGAATCGGTTGGGCACTTATTCTGTATTGCATGGTATTTGGTGTTACTGATGTATTTTTAAGATATGTTTTAAATTCCCCCTCTCTTTGGATCTCAACAACGCTGCAAGTCGCTATGGTGTTATTGGCATGTGTGGGTGGTATTTATGCATTAAATGATAACGCTTTTGTCAAACTGGATCTATTTTATGCGAATTTTTCCCCGAAGAAAAAAGCGATATGCGACATCATCACAGCTGTTTTTAGCTTTTTGTTCCTCGCTGTATTGATATGGAAAGGATATGACGCGGCGATGTTATCCATCAAAATGAATCAGGTTACGCCAACGAGCGTCCCAATTCCCATTTATCCGCTAAAAGTTTTTTTCCCTATTACGGGCGTGATTATGTTGATGATTGTTATTAAAAAACTAGTACATGATATACGAACTGTGACCGCTAATGAGACCGGTAATATTTAATTCTCGATTTGTAGTTTTTCAATAGACGTTTTTGGTTATTTACAATTTTACCGAGAGGGTGCCTGTATATTGCAGTATACCGTTCGTGGCAGAAAGATCAGGATTGGCACCTACGATCTCTTTAGTCTGGGCCTATTTATAATTACAGCGGCTGTTATAGTCGGACTAACATAGTATATATATGCCATTTATAAATGTTCTTAAGTGATGGAGTATATGCTTTGGTATGACTCCTGTGCAGATCAGGGGTTTAGCAAAGTTCAATAATTAGTTGCCTTTTTATTGAACACAACAATGGTTGCTTCCTTAGAACCACAAAGACGAGGGTATTGTATGAATAAAGTCATAACTATGTTATCAGTCACTCTATGTGCTTCCAGCTTGTTGGCAACATCAAGCTCGGCTATTGCACAGGATGACGGGAAGCCGGATAAAGTCACCGAATTACTCTTTCAGCCCTGTTTTGACTCTTCGGATGCTGGATGGGGAAGTGGTATTGTACCGTGGATTAAAGCGGTTGAAGAAGCAACCGAGGGTACGGTTAAATTCAACCTGCAACCATCTGGAGCTATCACGAGTGGTTCCGAGTCATTTGGGGCAACAGCCGCCGGCATGATCGACGTAACAGCTTGTTGGGCATCAGTATACGGTGGTGATATGCCTGAGGGGATGCTGGCGTTTGGTATGGCAATGGGTGCTACCAGCACCGATGAGGCTTGGGCTGCCATGTTTGGTGATCCCAAATACAAGATTGGCGACTTGATACAAGAAGCATCCAAAGATCGTAATCTGCGTTGGGTTGGCTGGACTAACCAGGGCCCCAATGCCATGTTTACTAAATTTCCAGTTCGTAAGATGGAAGATTTAGCAGGCAAGAAGATGCGAGCAGGTGGTCCTCAAGCTCTATTTCACCAGGCTATGGGCGGTGCGCCGGTATCTATGGGAGGTGGTGATATATACACTGCAATAAAACTGGGTACTATCGATGGCACATATTGGGACACCGGTGGTATTGACGATATGTCATTCCATGAAGTAATTAAATATGCCGCTATGCCAGGTTGGTGTCCTGCCCAACACCAGGAAACCTTCATAAACCTGGAGAAATGGAATGGGCTGACTCAATGGCAGAGAGATCGCATTGAGGGCGTCTTCAAGAGTACTTATTTTGAAACCAGCGAGTTACATGAGAAAGGAGTCAGCGAGGCATTGCAAATACTTAAGGATGCTGGCGGTGAAGTGATTACATTTTCCGATAAAGAAGTCAAGAGAATGCGCGATAAGTCCATTTCTGAAGTGTGGCCTAAAGTTGCAGAAAAATCGGATCGCACTGCCAAGGGCGTGAAACTCTGGACTCAATTTATGAAAGATACTGGAAAATTATAATTGCCTCTGGAAACACTCAAAGCGCAATAAAACTAAAACAGGCCCGGATAAATCCGGGTCTGTTTTGTTCGTGCAGCCAGCATGGCTCCTGAAAGACAATAGCTAAACCGGGGCGGGCAGATTAAAAATAGAGAAGAGATGATCGGTCACGTTAGTGCCTATATGGCTTCCACGATCAAATCTGATTAGATTCAAGGAAATAGCTATCCGTTAACCAATAACAGAAAATGGCTTAACTATTGGAGGGAAGATGTACAATAAAATAATTATTGCGAGTGCCTTAGATCAAGGCTTTGCTTCAAAGGCGTTTAAAGCAGCTAAGGCACTTATTTCAGAAAGCGGTCAAATTATTACCGTGCATGTCATTGAGCCTGTTAATAATGTAGTTCAGTCGTTTGTGTCCAAAGATGCTGAATCAAAAACGTATGAAACAATTAAAGATACAATGGCAGAGCGTTGTAACGACAAAGATATTGAGCCTGTGATACTAACAGGCCATGCGGGTCGCGAAATATCAAAATATGCCAATAAAATTGGTGCAGACTGTATAATAGTCGGCTCCCATAAGCCTGGATTGGAAGATTTTTTCCTCGGCTCTACTTCGTCTCGTGTCGTGCGTTACGCTAAGTGTTCTGTGCATGTTTTACGTTAAATTGTAATGTTGAATCTCATGTGATTTTGCCCGGATTTTCTATATTTCCAGCGCAATAGTCCAATCACCAAGGGCTGGATTTTGACTCGCTCAGGGCGCCATACTTCAAAGTTTCTGGGGGTGTGGATGATGTTTTTTTTGGCCTCCTGGTGGCCAGTGCAGATTGATGCAAGAAATGCCCGGAGACTCACAGCCTCCGGCATAAAGTCTGTCTCAGATTCTGGTTTATTATTGGGCTATGCAGCTTCTAACGTCACTCTTATCGCTACTGTTTGATGCTTCGCTGTTGCCCCTCCTGTCGTCCACATAGTGCCCACTTGGGGGGGCTATGCGCACGGTAGCCACCTTGTTCTGGGTAAAGAAGTCGATGCCCTCCTTGCCCTGAACCTTGTTATTACCCACCAGGGAGTCTTTTATGCCGCCGAAGGGTAGGTAGGGGTGAGGAGCACAGACACCCACGTTAATACCGACCATTCCAACATCGGCCTCGGATATGAATTTTTCTGAGTAGTATAGGTTCTGGGTAAAAAGACAGGCTCCATTACCCACCTTTTGATCGCGGATCAGATCAAGCGCATCATCCATATCACGAATTTTCATGACCGAGAGTACCGGGCCGAAAATTTCATCTTTCGCAATATCCATACAGGGGGTGATATCGGCAAATATGGTGGGCCCGACGAAGAAGCCTTCCCTGTTGGTTGCGGGCAGTTCCGGATTGCGTCCGTCGAGAATCAGCCTGGCCCCGGCTTTGACGCCGCTATCGATGTAGTTTTCAATACGCTCTTTCGCCTCCGCTGATATGACCGGTCCCATGTAGATATCGGGATCCAGCGCATCACCAACAGTTATTCGTTGCGCTGCTGCAGTCAGCTTTTCGATGACCTCATCATAGATTTCCGGCACCACAGCGATAATGGAGCTGGCCAGGCAGCGTTGACCGGCTGAGCCATAACCTGACTGGATGCAGTTGGCTATGAGTAAGTCCATCTGGGCATCTTCCATTGCTACCAGGTAGTTCTTGGCACCTCCCAACAGCATGGTTTTCTTGCCCACCCGCCCGCAGGCTTCGGCGATACTTTTTGCCGTGGGGCTGGACCCGACCAGGCAGACACCGGCTATCTCCGGCATCTCATACCATGTTTCAGCCACCTCACGTTCTCCGTGAACTATATTGACTACCCCTTTAGGGAGATCGATTTCATTGAGAATATCTCCATCTTCTGCATGAAAAGGGGGGATAGCGTGGAGGGTTTGAACACAAATGTGTTTCCCGTGCCGATGGCAAAGGGAATAAACCAGCCAAACACCAGGGCGGGGAAGTTAAATGGGGCGACACCACCAAAAACACCAAGTGGCTGTTTAATTACTCTGCCGCTGATACCCTGAGCGATTCCCTCCAGGGTATCTCCCTGGATCAGAGCAGGGATGGTGCAGGACATTTCGACGATCTCGATAACACGGCGCACCTCGCCACGTGCTTCACTGATGTGTTTGGCCTGATCTAGGGCGATTGCCTGAGACAGTGGTTCAAAATTCATCTCCATGGTCGCGTGAAGCTTGAACAGGTATCCCACGCGGGTGGCGACGGGTGTATTACGCCAGCTTTTAAATGCTGTGCCTGCCGATCTCACCGCGGCTTCATTGGTCTCTCGTGAGGAAATCGGTACCTCTCCAATGGTCTTGCCGGTGGATGGATTGATAAGCGGAGTGGTCTCACCATCTTCTTCAGTCCATTGTCCATCTATGAAATTTTTAACCTGAATGAATGTTTCTGAATGACTCATCAATATCTCCTGCTTGGTTATTGGATATAAGCACGAACCAGTCCACCTACAGAGATCACTATCAGTAGTACCAGTGTAAATTCTCGAAATGACTATGAGTGTGCGATGAAATAGGTGGTTACCAATGGCGATTCCTAGAACAGCCTTTTACTCACAAATATTTCTAACCATAATGATCAGTCAGTTACGTGCATCTATTTTTTGTAAAATAAAAGATTATGAATTTTGTTTTTTTATTTAGCTTAGAAATCAAGTGCTTATAAATTCAAATTTTCCGTAGCAGGACTTGTGGGTAAAAGGCAGAACCAGGAGCCTGTCTGAGAATAGGGCAGCTACTTCTGAAAGCCCATTTTGACCCTTTTTTCCGCTCATTTTCGTTGAATAAGAGTAACTATTCGCCTCAAATGGCCGAAAAAAATGACTTAAAATGGACTTCCCTTGCTACGGTACCTATTATCGGACAGGCTCATAGAGCCTCTATAACACTTCCCTGGGGGGTAGTAGGCATAGCCGTCAGGCTAACAAACCATGTCTAATGAAAGCGGGATAAATATCCTTTAAAATCAATCTGATGAGCAGCGCAATAATATATCTAAAGATGAAGGGCTGGTGCCTTTCTTCTCCAAAATATGGTTTGATTTACATATCGTATAAAAATCATACATAAAATCTTTTATTCGTCCTTTGCCTCTCAAAAAAGTATCCCGCACTTCACCAAGTTTTACATTTATTAGCGTTTTGAAAGATTTGTAAAAGCTCAGTGCCTTTTTTTCGCAACTAAATAAATGCCTTGCAGTTCTCCATACGATTTTCCAGCACAGTATAACTAATATCAATTTTGCGTAGATGTAACACTCTAATCTGTGTTTCTTTACTTTTTTTACTTTCTCTATATCACAAATGGATTTCCATATCTTAAAAGTTAATTCTATTTGCCACCGCAATCTGTAGAGATCCCATACGTTTTTAGCTGGCACTATTTCTACTGAAGTATTTGTGATAAATAAATTTAAATGAGCTCTGGCGATATACTCCTTTGTTAAGTCATTTCTATTTTTCTTTTTGTTGTTTTGTCTCGCAGTCCGTATTCTTTTTTCTACTTCATCAGGAGGCAATCGATGAATTACCAATCGGGTTTTTAATTTTTCTTTTTTACCCAGATAAACCTCCTTCTCCATCATAGGTATATCATTCTTTTCCATATAGGTTCGAATACGTGTAAATTCTAATTCTATATATTGGTCATTCTTAATCTCATATATCTTTACAGAGGGGCTTACCCGGCAAAGGAAATAGGCTGCTTTCCTAATAATCCCTTTTAATGCTGTTAATCCAACGTAGGCTAGATCACGGATGATAAGGTCACCTTCTTTCAGTAAATCAAGTGTTGCAACAGAATTCTTGGCATCCTGATCATTGAATGCATTTAGCGAAAGATCAGTAACCGTACCGCACAATAGGTCATATTCAAATTGAATTCTCACGCTAGCTTTAGAGCCTTTTCCACCACTTCCAGGGTAGTCATCTAGCAATGATTCATCGACTTGAAAACAAACGGAATCCTTAATTAATATTCTATTAATTCCCTTAAGGTCTAGCAAGTAAGGTTCTATGCATAATTGCTTTTTAAGTAAGTTTTCCAATGCCTTTTTTAGAAAAGATACTGCCGTCTCATTAAACCGCTCATGCAAGCTCTGCTTTGTTATGTCGATTCCATTTTCGCTTTTTAATAGCACTGATAAATCATTCAAGCTCTGATCTTTTAGATGCTCACTGTTAAAAACAATTAAATCTAAAAACATGCTGCCATTTAGCTTGCCTTCTCTCTTTACAAAACCAGCTTCTTGAGCAAGTTGATTCAATTCTTGTTCGCTAAAAAATGGCTTAATTCCAATATCCAAATCAGTAACGATTTTTTCTATATTACTAGTTGAAATTTTCGTAATTGACTATAGACTGGAGGCTAGATTTTTTTAAAGAGGATGTGCCGATCTCCTCTTATTTATACCTCAATTTGATCGGCCATTTTTAGGAACAATTATGAAACTTGGGGCCGGGGTGGTGTGTTTAAGTCCTTGCCCATCTCATTATACCTAATAGTCGCACCAATAAACTTCAATAAGCACTACACACTGGATAGCGCTGATGTCTTATCTATATGATTTATAAAGAATTATGCTCTTAGCCTGACGGCTATGGGATCAAAACCCCCTTCCTATCCCTCTTATGCGATTACGCGTACATTAAGCGGCGGCCCTTTGGCTCAGGGATAGGATCACCGAATTCTTTAGCAGTATCGATCCACAGCTGAATTGCTTCCTTAGCATTGGCAAGCGCAGATTCATAAGAATCCCCATGGGCCAAGCATCCGGGGAGTTCTGGTACTTCAGCTAAATATGTTTGATCCTCTTCGCTCCAGAAGATTATTGCTTCATATCTAAACATTATTCATCTCCAACAAGCTTGTATTTTAAAATTGTAGTACGAACCTGGCGAACTTGATAAGGCTTTGCTTTAGCCCCATCCTTTTGTAGGTTTATCTTTTCTTCTATACCTTGCTTTCGAAAAACATGATGACTTCCTCTTATTCGTTCTTCAAAGCCTAGCTGTTTCAATAATACTATTAGTTCTTGAAAACCAATATTAGCATCGGAAGAGCCACGTAGAATCTTTAACAGTAGTTTATCAAACTTTCCCATAATTGCTGTGTAATACCTTTGTGGTCTATTGGTTTCTTCGCATAACGTTCAAACACAGCCGAGAGGAACCGCGCAGCGGTGACGAGTCGGCTGGTGTTACTTGTTAGCAATTAAATTTATGTACAAAGGCTACCTCGAACTTCCACAAACCATGAGATTTTCCTTTTTTTTGGGGGTAGCCGTACGATGATTTTGAAAGATCTGCAGACCCACTGATATTTATCCACGCTTCATCCGCAGAGTAGTATGTAATTGATATACTAAGCTCTTTAATGAAGTGATTTACATACGGTCCTTCTCGAGGGTCATCAGTATCAGAGTAGATGCCTAAACAAGGACCAGAAAGAACGTATTCATCCAGCCCGATTCTGTTCGTTTCATTGGGAAACATAAATGAATTAAATGCAAAAATATTTATTCTCTCTCTGTCTTTAATATTGATAACTGCGCCCCATTGATCTAGCGTCACTCCATTTATCTTTGAAATCGATCTCCCGCCAATTGTGGCGCGGCCAGATTCTCGCGAGTTATTGGTATCATTCATTATTCAGTGCTAACAGTTGATTATATTGCGCTCCTATATATAGAAAGCCTTTCCAAATATGCCAATGCCTTCCTATATACACCAACAAACTTTCTACATATGGAAACTATTAAGGTCACAACTCGCCCACTATCCGTTCATCCAGTTCCATCTGAAGGACTGCTTTGTATGATAGGAGCCAGGCTTTGTTTTCAGCATCCCAGAAACCGCCAGCGGATTTGACCTTCTCCCTGAGTTCGGTCTCATGGTAACCGATTCTGATATGGACACGTCTGTCCATGGGTATGGCTACACCGGCGATCCACTCCTGTTCATCGATAATCAGTTCAGCCGTTTTGTAGCGTCTGTTTCTCTTTTTGTCGTAGCGGTAGCGTACACAAACCAGTTGATCGCCATATATTTTGAGCAGTTGTTTGGTGCCGTCTTGGCCGGGGTTGAGTGTTGTTCTGATCTCCATATCCGTTGTATCCATTCTCGGTTTTATTGGTTAATGCGCCCATATTTCGCGGGGACTCTAGTGAAATAATATCTTATATTTCGCTTTTGGGGTAGAGGTGCGACCTTAGTTGTGATTATTGATCATAAGACAGCTGTATCAACCTTACTGATCACGCTGATCTCATAGGGGTCTATGGCTGCATTCCCTTACTATATGACGGCCAAGCCACAGGTTCCGTCTGTGGCCAAAAAAAGCCCCGCAGAAGCGGGGCTTTTTTCGTCATTGAAGGCTGTCGGAAGAAAGAGCTTCCCTCCATTCGCATCTTGATAATCAGTCAACCTTGCAGCTTTTGATACCGAATGGCAGGTAAGCAGGGCACCAGCCGATGGCCGCAGTAAACAGGGGGATAATACCGGCAGCCCCCCAGAGGTTTTGAGTGGCCACACCCCAGCCAACCAGTGCCAGGCCAACGACTATACGCAATATGCGATCAACACCGCCAACATTCTTTTTCATAATAACCTTCCTTCACGCCAGTGAAATAGTTGTAGATAGTCAGGCGACAGCCTGTTGTCATGGTGGATAATATAGCGGTCGACCCCAATGTCATTAACTTAAGCTTAATATCATGGTCATCCCTGCATAGGTTGGAACCCAGTGGTCGAACTTCCCTCTT
>MOXF01000037.1_pt1 | contig 15140 bp, 20 predicted proteins | sample 1471201 | NCBI WGS metagenome assembly MOXF01 (sample SAMN05358035, study PRJNA327811) | mollusc metagenome | isolation source: Phylotype B (NB1) bacterial symbionts from gill | host: Thyasira cf. gouldii | place: Canada: Bonne Bay, Newfoundland | collected 2010-08
CCGGAGCCGATGCCTTCACCATCAGTGGTGAGAACGCCGGTGGTGTGGCTGGCATGACCTTCAGCAGCATAGAAGCCTGGCGGGTGCAGGCGGTGATGACAGCTTCACCCTGAATGTAGGCGTAAGCACCTTCAGCGGCTCGATAGATGGTGGTGCTGACAGTGACTCCCTGATAGCGACCGATGGCAGTAATAACTGGGTAGTGACAGGGACGAATACGGGTACCCTGAACACCTCTACCATCTTCACCACCATGGAGAACCTGACCGGTGGGTCAGGTGCAGACGCCTTCACCATCGCTGCTGGTGCAGACCTGACCGGTGGTCTGGCTGATGGTGGTGGCGGTACGGATAGCTATGACGTATCAGCTATCGGTGGAAATGGAGTCTTTACACTAGGTATCAATTTCTCAAATACGGAGAGCATCACGGGTGCGGCGACCCAGACCATTGCGGGTGATGACACCAACAATACCATCAATCTGGGTGCCACCAACACCCTGGATGGCGCTACCTTCATAGGCTTTGGAACGGTAGCCGGTGGTGCTGGTAATGATGAGTTCAACGTTGTCCAGGCGAAGACAGTTGACTTGGCCGGTGGTAGCGGGGATGACACCTTCAACATCGACGCAGCCTGAACGGTAAACTTGATGGTGGAAGTGGAACAGACATATTGCAGGGTTTAGTGATCAATACAGTAATCCTTACCGCCTCGGGTGCAGACGGCTTTGCCGGAACCGAAACAGATATAGCAGACAACTTCTCAGGTATAGATACGCTGAATGCTACCGGCACTGGATCATTGACAGGAAGGGATGTCGACAGTATCTGGACGCTGAATGGCACCCCGACCTACTACGATGGCAGCAAGACGCTGAACGTCACCGGCTTCGCCGACCTTCAGGGTGGCGCTGGTGCCGATAGGTTTGAATTTCAAAGCGGTACCTTTGGAGGCACATTTGCCGGTAATGCGGGTAATGATATTTACGAGCTGAATGGTGGCACGTTTAACCAGAAAGATGTTGATGGTGGAGCCGGGAGTGATCGCTTTGTGGTATCTAAAGTAACTAACCTCGGCCACGACCTGACTTTGGATAATGTGGAGGAAATCAGCACTACAACTGCATCAGATGTATTGACGGTTGGTGCGCTTGCCATCAACAATACCGGCTCTATTGGATCGTCTTCTGACATGTTCAGAATTGCCGCCACTAGCCTTGAGATCTCCAGCGGCAGTAGTAATCCTGATGTCTATATCAAGGAGAGCAACAGCCTGAATCTCGGGGATATCAACTTAGGAGCAGGTGATTTCACTCTGGAGGCGGGGGGGGAGTTGAGCAACCCAGCATTAAATACGAACATCAATAGCGCATGGGGAGTGATCACCGCAAAGAACCTGAACCTGAAAGTGACTACTGCTTCCGAAGCAATCGGTACGATTGAAAATCCAATCTGGGTGGATTTGACAGGGACGGTTAATGCAAGTACAGAAGGTGGTGATATTTATATAAACAGCGTAGGTGTCTTAGGGGATGGGAAAGGTACTGATCTGAATATAGAGCTCATTAGTGCAGGTGCCGACGGTGCTGATGCAAGAACAATGGGTAGAGTTGAGCTTAACGCCGGTGGAGATATTCTCAATGGACGCACCGATTTCAATAATAACATCCGCGGGTCAAAGGTGGTAATGCGTGCTGATGGGATCATCGGTGAAGATGGTAATGACCATCGTGTAGATGTACCGACTGATTCAATCATTGAAGTCGGTTCAGCTACTGCTGTGAAGACTAATATTTATGCAGGCAGTAGGGCGGAAGTTGGAGTTTTGAAAGAGGCGCCTGGATTTGGCACTGTGCAAGCGGGTAGCATATTCCACATTGTAGGTTTCGACGGTACCAATTTTAATTTCATAAACCTTATAACTGAATTTAGTAACCGCGCGCTCGATTTCTATGGTAAAGATCGTGATAGTGAAGTCCTTGATATTGACTGGTCCGCACTGGGAGGTGATGTCAGCCTCTACGGCATGCTGTTTGACGGCCTGCTGATGCCCGAAGATCAGCGTGAAGATGAGCTGGCAAATATCAATGTGATTTTTGATGGTAAGCGTATTACTGATAGCAGATGTTGCGCGGTACCTACCGCATCTATAGTAAACTTTTAGTCAGGGTAAACTTGATGAATAAAAAGGTAGTAAAAGGGCAGGCTCCAAAAGCAGCGCTACCGCTGTTCTATAAGCAGGTCATCCCGTTGAGTCGTGAAAAGCATACAAAGTCGCGAATCGATATGACTGCGGGCTACGGTTTTGCCAAGGAGGCAACTGCCGTAGCCATAACCGATGTAGAGTTCGGATTAGTGGCCAAGGAGTACCCGATTGTTTTTGTACAGGAAGGTGAGAGTCTCGCTCCTGTTGCAGTGATGGGTATCCGCCAAAATGAAAACCTCTACGTGGACGATCAAGGTGAGTGGCTCGGTGGTTATATCCCCGCCTATATTCGGCGCTTTCCGTTTATTCTTGCCAATCAAGTAAAGAGCAATGAATACACGATATGTATAGAAGAGGAATTTGCTGGTCTAAATTTAAAAAAAGGTGACGCACTGTTTGATAAGCTGGGTCAGGAGACAACATTCCTTAAAGAAAAGATAAATTTTCTCAAGCAATTCAATAACCAATACCAGGCAACACTAAACTTTGCCACCCTGATTTTTGGCTTAGGTATTTTGCAGCCAATGGATGCAAATGTAACCTTGAACACGGGTGGCAAATACTCTCTCAATGGCTTCTATACAGTCAATAAGCAGAAGCTCAATGAGTTGGATGACGATGTATTAGCAGGTATGGTCAGAGATGATCAGTTACATCTAATCTATGAGCACCTGACATCATTAACTAATTTCCCCAAATTAGTTGATAAAGTTGCTGCAGCAGAGGTTGCATAAATACTAATAACAAAACAGGATCAGCATGGCCGCCATTAATATAGAAGCCTTACTCAAGGAAGTCGATTTAGATGAACTGCAGGTAAGGAGGAGATTGAATACGATCCCGTATTTGAGGAGATGGCGCGTGCCGCTGAATCTGTTGCCGCCCATCAGATGGGTGATGCTGTTACCGGCGGGCATGAGGCAGATTGGCAAAAGGTAAAGAAACATGCAATCGAACTCTTTGCTCGTAGTAAGGATATGCAGGTGGCTATTTATCTATGCCGTGCCTTAATTCATACCACAGGTTTCCAGGGGTTTTCTGAGGGGCTTAAGTTCTACCTTGGACTGCTTGAACAATATTGGGATGATGTGCATCCCCGCCTTGAGGTGGAATTTGATAACGACCCCACGATGCGAATGAATATACTCGCCTCACTGGCAGATTACGATACTGTTCTTTCGGCTCTTCGCACTGCTCCCCTAGTAAGTTCACCCATAATGGGAACTTACTCACTTAGGGATATAGATATTGCTAATGGTGTGCTCTCGCTATCGGGGGATTCTGGATGAGACTGCACCGGAACAAGGTGTAATAAATGGCGCCTTCCTTGAGGCAAAGTTAGAAGATTTACAGAGTCTAGTTGATAGCCTGAAGATCGCAAAAAAGACAATAGAGGCGATCGATGAATTTGTAACGGGAAAGGTTGAGACCTCATTTGCGCCAGACCTCTCTGCATTGACCAAACAGATAACGGAAGCAGAAAAAACTGTTAAATGGTTACCTTGAACAACGTGGTATAGCGACTGAGACAACTGGTGGAGATGATGGTGTAGAAGGTAATGAGTCTAAGCTGGCTCCCGTAGGGAGTGTTATGCCGACTGGTGCTGTGCTGAGTGGTCAGGTGAATAGTCCGGATGATGTCCTGAAGGCGCTTAATAAAGTGATTGATTACTATCAGCGGAGTGAGCTTCAAGCCCCATTCCTCTCTTGCTTGAACGTGCAAAGAGTTGGGTTTCAAAGGGATTTTTTGACATCTTGGGGGATATGGCTCCAGATGGGTTGAATCAGGCGCGTGTTGTAACCGGTACAAAAGAAAAGTCGGAAGAGAGCTCTTGGTAGAAAGCAGCTAAGAGCTTAAATTGATTATCAGTAAATAGATAAGAGTTAAACCTATCTAAAAGGAGAGTTGTATGGCCAGTAGCCAAAAGTTTATAGCCCGGAATCGTGCACCTCGTGTACAAATCGAATATGACGTCGAAGCCTATGGAGCTGAAAAGAAGGTACAGCTTCCTTTTGTTATGGGAGTGATGTCTGATCTGTCCGGTAAACCGGCCGACCCGCTAGAGCCGGTTGCAGATCGCCAGTTTCTTGAAATTGATGTTGATAACTTCGATGAACGCCTCAAAGCTATGAAACCACGAGTTGCATTCCAGGTGCCCAATACGCTCACCGGTGAAGGAAACATGAGTGTTGATCTTACTTTTGACAGCATGGACGATTTTTCTCCCGCTGCTGTTGCTCAGAAAGTGGACTCACTAAATAAATTACTGCAAGCGCGTACCAAGCTCAGCAATTTAGTCACCTACATGGATGGCAAGACAGGTGCAGAAGATCTTATTGCAGATGTTCTGAAAGATACGGCACTGCTTAACTCATTGGCAAGCGCCCCAAAGGCGGTAGACGATAACACTGGTGAAGAGGACTGATAATCATGGAGACTCAAACTGAAAATCAAGTTCAAGCAGATGTTGCTGTCTCAGAAGGTAGTGCTTTTAGCACTCTTCTAGAAAAAGAGTTTAAGCCTAAGTCTGACCGCTCCAAAGAGGCGGTGGAAAATGCTGTGCAAACTCTCGCAGAGCAGGCGTTGCAATACACTAATCTCATCTCCTCTGATGTCTGCGATTCGATTGAAGCTATGATTGCCGAGATTGATAAAAGCTGAGTGAGCAAGTTAATAAGATAATGCATCACGAGGATTTCCAGAAATTGGAGGGTTCTTGGCGCGGTCTTCACTATATGGTGAATAATACAGAGACTGATGAGATGCTCAAGATTAGAGTTATGAATATCTCTAAGAATGATTTTCATCGTACTTTGAAAACGTATAAAGGGACAAAGTGGATCAAAGCCCTCTCTTTAAACGCCTCTATGAAGAAGAGTTTGGCCAGTTTGGTGGTCAGCCGTATGGTGCGCTGGTAGGTGACTACTATTTTGACCATAGCCCACAAGATGTAGCATTGTTGACAGAGACGGCAAAGATCAGCGCAGCAATGCATGCACCCTTTATTACCGGTTTGTCTCCAGCCACATTACAGATGGAAAGCTGGAGTGAGTTGAGTAATCCTCGTGACCTAACCAAGATATTCTCAACTCCAGAGTATGCTTCCTGGCGCTCTCTTCGTGAGTCAGAAGATTCAAAATATATCGGTATGGCGATGCCCCGTTTTCTCGCACGCCAGCCTATGGCATCAAATCCGATCCAGTGGAAGAGTTTAACTTCGAAGAGAGAGTGAATCTGGTGCCAGTGACAACTACTGTTGGTCCAATGCGGCTTATGCATGGCAACCAATATTAACCGTTCTTTCAAAGAGTATGGCTGGTGTTCACGCATCAGGGGTATTGAATCGGGCGGTGCAGTAGAAGGACTGCCAACTCACACATTCCCAACGGACGATGGTGGGGTCGATATGAAATGCCCCACCGAGATTGCTATCAGTGATCGGCGTGAGGCTGAACTATCCAGTAATGGTTTTCTGCCGCTCATTCACAAGAAAAACTCAGACTTTGCAGCGTTCATCGGTGCTCAGTCACTTCATGAACCTGCTGAGTATGAAGACCCTGATGCCACCGCTAATGCAAATCTGGCGGCGCGGCTACCCTATCTGTTTGCTACCAATCGCTTTGCACACTACCTGAAGTGTATTGTGCGTGACAAGATCGGCTCTTTCAAAGAGCGCGATGAGATGCAGCGTTGGTTGCAGAACTGGATTATGCAGTATGTTGATGGTGATCCGGATAATTCAAGCGAAACGACAAAAGCGGAGAAGCCACTGGCTGAGGCCGAAGTGCAGATTGAAGAGATTGAAGGTAATCCAGGTTATTACTCATCTAAATTCTTCTTGCGCCCGCACTATCAGCTGGAAGGACTGACGATTTCTCTGCGCCTGGTTTCAAAACTGCCTTCTGCAAAAGGCGGTGCGTAAAAACTGCAGTATCAAACTGCTTTAGAATACTCCGCCGTCACCTATTATTGGAAAGTGGAGTTATATGTACCCATGAAATACAAGGAGATAGATAATGGCTGTTGATTTTTTTCTGAAGATTGAAGGTATCAAAGGTGAGTCGCGTGATGACGCTCATAAGGATGAGATTGATGTGACTGCATGGGACTGGGGGATGAGCCAGACGGGATCCATGCATATCGGTGGTGGTGGTGGTACTGGTAAGGTGAGTGTAAATGATCTCTCCATCACCAAGACTATCGATAAGTCCACACCAAACCTTATGAAGTCATGTACCACAGGCAAACATTTTGCCGAGGCAACACTGGTTTGCCGTAAGGCCACTGGTGATAAGCCACTGGAGTATTTGGTGCTCAAGCTCAAAGATGTGCTGATCAGCAATATCTCGGTGGGTGGCAGTGAAAGTAATGGTGGCGTAGTTACAGAGAATGTAACACTCAACTTTGCCAGTTTTGAGTATGCTTACACACCTCAAAATGAAAAAGGCGCGTCGGAAGGTGTAGTTAAGCACGGCTTTAATATTGAGAAGAATGTCGCCGCCTAACTTGGTGCCAGTCGTATTTCGATGAAGCCTATAACCAGCGGCCAGTATTTTTGGTTGCTGGTTTTTTCTGCATTGTGGTGGGGATTCTATGGATTTCGAAGATGAGCTGCGCCAAGGAAATTTGAACGACCTCCTTACCAGCCTGCAACAACAGATAAGAGGTAATCCGGCCGATTCAAAGCTTAGGGTTTTTTTATTTCAACTGCTTGCCGTCATGGGGCAATGGGATCGTTCCCTCACGCAACTAAATGTTTGTGCTGATCTGGATGCCAGCACTCTTTCTATGGTGCAAACCTACCGGGAGATGTTGTCAGCCGAAGTTTTTCGACAGCAGGTCTTTACCGGTATTCGTACCCCCTTACTTTTCGGTAAGCCAAAGGAGTGGGTTGCACCCCTGCTAGAGTCTTTGAAGTTGTTAGGCCTGCGTCCTGAAGATGCAATCAAATTAAGGGATCAAGCTTTTGATTTGGCTCCCGCTGTTACAGGCACTATCTCAATCGGTGATGAGAAAGAGAGGTCTTTTGAGTGGATTGCAGATGCAGATCCCCGTTTGGGCCCGATGTTTGAGGCAGTGATCAATGGTAATTACTATTGGATACCTCTGGAAAGCGTAAAGGAAGTTCGCTTTGAATCTCCTGAGGATCTGCGTGACCTCGTATGGACACCCGTTTATTTTACCTGGAGTAATGGCGGTGAGGCTGTTGGCCTGATGCCAACAAGATATCCAGGTTCTGAGATAAGTGAAGACAGTGATATTCGCTTAGCACGACTTACACAGTGGCAGGAGCTATCTGAAAACAGTTATGTTGGCCTGGGTCAACGGATGTTTGCAACAGGACAGGACGAGTACGCTTTGATGGATATTCGTCAGATTAAGCTGGATGTTGTTGTGGAAGATAGTATTCCTGATGTAGGAACTGATATGCCGATAGATATCAAGTTACATGGCTGAACTAACGCAACAAGAGAAGTTACAGCCGTCTCTGCTCGATAGATTGGCGGATGATGAGCCAGCTGAAGAAATAGAGTCGCGGGATAAGCGAATATTGTCCTTACGACAGCTGCGTAAGTCGGTTCATCGAGACTTAGGCTGGCTGCTTAATACCTGTAATCTCTCATGCGCTGTTGACTTGGATGGTTATTCAGAAGTTACTTCGTCGGTATTGAATTATGGTTTACCTGAGTTAACCGGGCGCACCTTAATGAGCCTTGATAGAGCAGATTAGAACGCCTGCTTAAAAAAAACTATTTTATATTATGAACCGCGCATCCTAGAAAACAGCCTACGCATTAGAATTGATATCGATACTAATGAAATGAGCCACAAGGCGCTCACCTTTGATATAGAAGGTGAGTTATGGGCGCAACCTGTGCCTATGCGAATTTATCTTAAAACCGAACTCGATCTTGAGTTTGGGAAAGTTAAGATAGAAGATCTATCTTGAAAAAATAATGGATCCTAAATTACTAAAATACTACGAAACAGAGCTTAAATTTCTACGTGAAATGGGTGGGGAGTTTGCGCATGAATTCCCCAAAATAGCGGGGAGATTAGGGCTTAGCAGCTTCGAGTGTGCAGATCCATATGTGGAACGGTTATTAGAAGGCTGTGCATTTCTCACTTCACGACTGCAATTAAGGATGGATGCTGAGTTCCCTAAGGTGACGCAACACCTATTGGAGATGGTTTATCCACATTATCTTGCCCCTACTCCCTCTATGGTAGTGTCAACTTTTCTCCAGATATGGCGGAAAGTGCGTTGGTTAACGGCTATGATATTCCTGAAAATACCAGTCTGCGCAGTCTGATTGGTAAAGGTGATAAGACTCCCTGTGAATTTCGTACCAGCCAGGGTGTTACCTTGTGGCCTATCGAAATAAGCCAGGCGGCTTATCTGCCTAATTCCGCAAGTATGTCGGAGCTTGGTCTTGATAGTAAGCTCCGCATTAAAGCAGGCATTCGTATTAAGCTGAAGAGTCTTGAAGGGCATAAATTCAGTGATTTGTCATTGGATAATCTGGTCGTTTATTTACGCGGGGATGATGAATTCCCCATGGCGTATTTATGAACAGATATTTCATCGGCCTCTGGTTTTTCTATCTTACCTGCCGGTAAATCAACTTCTACGCCGAAGTTTTTCCCTGCCAAGCAGATAAAGCTCAGTGGTTTTTCGGATGATCAATCTCTACTACCGGCAAGTGCAAGATCATTTTCCGGCTATCGTTTGCTGCATGAGTATTTCTCTTTTCCAACTCGTTTTATGTTTTTTGAGTTGATTGGTATTAATGAAGAGTTGAGGAAATGCAATACAGACGAAGTTGAGGTGATTATACCTCTCGATAATTTTGATCCTATTTAGAGCATAAGTTGGACAGTGGCGTATTTTCGCTATTCTGTACACCGGCGATTAATCTTTTTTCAAAACGCAGTGATCGTATTCATCTGGATAAGCGCAATCATGAGTACCATGTGGTGCCTGATCGTACACGCCCGATGGATTATGAAGTTCATAGTGTTATGGAGGTTAATGGTTATGGTGACAACATGGATGAACCTCAGTCATTTCATGCTTTCTACTCATCCACTGACCTGTCATGTCACCAGAATGGACTCGCCTACTATTCAGTCTCCAGGGAACGGCGTAAGTTCTCAAACTTTCAGAAAAAATATGCTACTAGGATGCGCAGTTACGTTGGTAGCGAGGTCTTTCTCTCTTTAGTGGATTCTGAGCAGACCCCTTACAGCTCAGAGCTGAAGCAGCTGGCTGTAAAGACGCTCTGTACCAATCGTGATCTGCCGCTGCATATGCCACTAGGTCTTGGTAAGACGGATTTCAATATTGATACCGGTGCGCCGGTATTGAGTGTGCGCTGCCTGGCTGGCCCGAGTAAACCACGTCCCTCGTTTTCTCAGGGAGAGACTGCTTGGCGTCTGGTCAGTCATCTCTCACTCAATTATCTATCGCTACTCAATAGCGACAACCGACAGGGTGCCGAGGTGCTGCGTGAGTTGCTGACTCTGTACAATCATGTCAGTGAACCACATATTCACAAGCAGATTGAGGGTGTGCATTCAATTAATACTAAGTCAGTTACGCGCAGACTGCCGGTTCCTGGGCCGGTAACCTATGGGCGTGGGCTAGAGGTGGCTGTTACGCTCGATGATGTCTTATTTCAGGGTACTGGTATATATCTTTGGGGGCGATACTTGAGGAGTTTTTCTCTCGCTATGTATCTATAAACTCATTTACTGAGACAGTGTTGCACTCGACTGAGCGCGGGGAGATAAAAAGATGGCCAATTCGGATCGGTCGCCGTCACATCGCCTGATGTTTGAAGAGTCGATTGAAAAAACCCCTTATGCTTATGGGTTCTACAGTGCTCTTCGGCGTATAGAGTGCCTTCATGACGACGTGCCGCGCCTAGGAGAAACATTCAAGCCGGCAGATGATCCTGTTCGTCTTGGCCAAAAGATAACTATGGCCTTTCCCTCCTCGACACTTGCCTCTTATAAGTGCGCTACAAGCGCTTCAGCGCCCCGTCTGGAGAGTAATTTCTTTGGCTTGTTTGGCTCAAATGGGCCTCTACCGCTGCATATTACAGAATATGCCCTTGAGCGGGAAATACAGCACAAAGATCTGACGCTTAAAGGATTTGCCGATATATTTCATCATCGATTGTTCAGTCTGTTCTATCGGGCATGGGCCGATGGGCAGCCGACAGTGGGCTTTGATCGCCGTGAAGCTGATCAGTTCGGAATGTATGTCCGTGCATTCGCTGGTTATGGCATGCCAAGTCTGGCTAATCGGGATGCATTCCCTGACGTAGCAAAAAATTACTTTTCCGGGCGGCTGGCGAATCAGGCAAAGAATCCTGAAGGTTTGCTTACCATGATTAAAAGTTTTTTTAACGTGGAGGCATCATTGGAAGAGTTTGTAGGGGAGTGGCTGGAACTGCCCGAGCAGTACCATTGCTGCCTTGGGGGACAAGCTGATAATTGTACACTTGGTGTATCCCTTACTATAGGTGCATCTGTATGGGAGTGCGGGCAAAAATTTCGTTTACGTATCGGGCCGCTCTCACTGAAACAATATGAAGTTCTGTTGCCAGCAGGAGAGAGTATGAAGCGGTTGGTGGCCCTGGTACGGAATTATCTCGGAGATCAGTTCAACTGGGATGCAGTGTTGGTACTGAAGAGAGAAGATGTTCCACAAATTGGTCTGGGTGGTTATGGTCAGTTGGGGTGGACCACTTGGTTAGGCGAACGCAGAATCATTGATGATGCAGATGACCTATGTCTATCTGCAGTTTAACATGTAGTATAAGGCGATCAGTTATCGAATGCGCCTGATATGACTATGGAACTAATAAAAGCGAAAGCTAGATAAAATAGGAGATATTCAATGGGTGAAATTAACCGTGCAAAGCTTTTTGGCAAGCTCGACAGTCTTTGTTATAAAGCGATAGAAAGTGCAACAGTATTTTGCAAGATGCGCGGCAATCCCTATGTAGAGCTTGTGCATTGGTTTCATCAGATCCTGCAATTGCAGGATTCAGATCTTCACAGAATCATCAAGCACTTTGAATTGAATCCTGCGACATTAGCACGTGATTTCACTGATGCGCTTGATAAGTTACCACGTGGTGCATCTTCCATCTCCGACTTGTCAACGCATCTTGAAAATTCGGTAGAGCGTGCTTGGGTTTATGCCACTTTGCTTTACCAGGATTCACAAGTACGCTCAGGCTATCTTGTTGTTGCCATGCTCAAGACACCTGAGTTGAGAAATGTTCTGCCCACCATCTCCGATGAGTTCAGAAAGCTGCGTGTTGACTCCCTGAGTGATGAGTTCACTGAGATCGTTTCCGGCTCCCCCGAAGATGGGCAGCTTGCTACCGACGGTAGCCACTTCGGTGGTGATGCCGTGCCGGGTGAAGCCAGTGGCGCTATGGCGCCAGCGCAAATGGGTAAACAACAGGCCCTGGCTCAGTTTTGTGTCGATCTCACAGAAGAAGCGCGCAATGGCAAGATAGATCCTATCGTCGGCGTGATGAAGAGATTCGTCAGATTGTTGATATCCTCATGCGTCGCCGACAGAATAATCCCATTCTTACTGGTGAAGCCGGTGTAGGTAAAACGGCCGTGGTAGAAGGTTTCGCCCTGCGAATTGCCAATGGCGATGTACCTCCGTCAATGAAAGATGTCAGCCTACTATCGCTTGATGTGGGCGCACTACAGGCTGGTGCCAGCATGAAGGGTGAATTCGAAAACCGTCTCAAGCAGGTTATCGAAGAGGTACAGGCCTCAGAGAAACCGATCATTATGTTTATCGATGAGGCTCACACCCTAGTGGGTGCCGGCGGAGCGGCGGGTACGGGTGATGCTGCTAATCTACTCAAGCCCGCTTTGGCGCGTGGAACCTTGAGAACCGTGGCGGCAACCACTTGGCAGAATCAAAAACACATCGAAAAAGATCCTGCGCTGACGCGCCGTTTTCAGGTTGTCCAGGTGGCTGAACCCTCAGAGGAGAAGGCGATACTCATGATGCGTGGTATGGCTTCCACCCTGGAGAATCATCATCAGGTGCAGGTGCTTGATGAAGCAATTGAAGCAGCAGTCACCCTCTCCCATCGTTATATTCCGGCCCGACAGCTGCCGGATAAATCAGTCAGTTTGCTGGATACCGCCAGTGCCAGGGTAGCCATTAGTCAGCATGCCGTACCTGCCGAAGTGGATGACACTCGTAAACGCATTCAGGCACTGGAAACTGAACTCGAAATTATTAATCGAGAGAGTGCAGTAGGCATTGATACCACTGAGAGGGAGGCTGCTGTAAGAACCTCCCTGGCAGAGGCTGAGGAATGGCTGCATACACTGGAAGAGCGTTGGGATTCTGAGCGTTCACTTGTTACAGATATCCTAGCCGCCAGAGAGCAGTTGCGTGCTGAGAGTGGTAAGGTTGAAGGTACAGAGAGTGAGCTGGAGCAGTCAGCTGAAGAGAGTGAAAGTGTTTCAGATGAGTCGGAGAGTGTTGAGTCGACGAGCTTTGACCGTGAAGCTTTACTAAACAATCTGCATGACCTGCAAGGGCAATTGCATGAACTGCAGGGGAGAATCCCTTGATTCTTCCCACCGTAGATGCCCAGGCAGTTGCCTCTGTGGTTCAGGATTGGACTGGCGTACCGGTAGGGCGCATGGTGCGCAATGAGATGGAGACGGTGCTTAATCTGGCAGATCTTGTGGAACAACGCATTATTGGTCAACGCCATGCACTGGAGATGATCGCCAAGCGTATTCAGACATCACGGGCAAGTCTGGATAATCCCAACAAACCGATAGGTGTCTTTATGTTGGCGGGCACCTCAGGTGTGGGTAAAACTGAAACTGCTCTGGCCCTGGCCGAGACGCTCTATGGTGGTGAACAGAACATCATCACCATCAATATGAGTGAGTTTCAGGAAGCCCACACGGTCTCAACCCTAAAAGGTGCACCTCCTGGCTATGTCGGTTATGGTGAGGGGGGGGGTACTTACAGAGGCGGTGCGCCGCCGCCCCTATAGTGTGGTACTGCTTGATGAGGTAGAAAAGGCCCACCCAGATGTCCATGAGATATTCTTTCAGGTATTTGATAAAGGTTGGATGGAAGATGGTGAAGGCAGGCAGATTGATTTTAAAAATACCCTGATTATCTTGACCACCAATGCCGGCACAGACCTGATTGTGAATTTGTGTAAGGATCCAGAGTTAATGCCAGAACCGGAAGGTATTGCCAAGGCGCTACGTGAGCCTTTACTCAAGGTTTTTCCTCCGGCACTGCTCGGTCGCCTGGTAACTGTTCCCTATTTTCCACTCAACGACAAGATGATAAGTACTATTGCAAAACTGCAACTAGGTCGTATTGAGAAGCGAATTATGGACAACCATAAACTCGCCTTCACTTATGATGATGATGTGATAAAACTCATAGCCGATCGGTGCACCGAACTTGATAGTGGTGGCCGTATGATTGACTCCATTCTCACCAATACCGTATTGCCAACTATCAGCCAACACTTACTTGAACAGATGATGGAGGGTAATGATGTCGAACGTATCCATGTCGGTGTGGATCAGGGTGAGTTTAATTACTCATACTGAGTATGGAATCGTTGGTAAAGAAGCAGTATTATAGTCTCCTATCTTCTCTCAGGAGATTGGGTAAGAGGCGATAAGGAACAACGCATGTCAAGATTAACTACGGCAACACAGGGAACACGAAGGATCGCAGTGTCGACTCCCCTGGGAGAAGATAAGCTGCTGTTTCGCCGTATGACTGCGGTCGAAGAGATGGGACGTCTGTTTCAAATGGACTTGGAACTGCTCAGTACATCAGCTGATATCAACCTTGATGACCTCCTCGGGCAGAATGTTACAGTAAGGTTGCAACAGCCCGATGGTGAGACGCGTTATTTTAACGGCTTTGTCAGTCGTTTCTCCCTTGTGGGTACTGAAGGTGACCTATTTAGTTATCAGGCCACCCTGCGACCCTGGCTCTGGTTTCTGACGCGCACATCCGATTGCCGTATCTTTCAAGAGATGACCGCTCCCGACATCATCAAAGAGGTGTTCAGGGGGAATGGCTTTGGCGACTTTGAGGAGTCGCTGTCAGGCAGTTACCGCAATTGGGAATATTGTGTTCAGTACCGTGAAACGGACTTCAACTTCGTCAGTCGCTTGATGGAGCAGGAGGGGATCTACTACTACTTCAAGCATGAGAATGGGAAGCATGACCTTGTGCTCTCGGATGCTATTGGTGCCCATGCGCCGGTTCCCGGCTATGAAGAAGTTCCCTTCTATCCTCCTGAGGGAAACCAGCGACAACGCCGCGAACGTGATCACTTATGGAGTTGGAACCTGACCCAGGAAGTTCAGCCTGGTGCTTACGCAATCAACGAATTCGACTTCAAGAAACCCAATGCCAGCCTGGAGGTAAAGTCGGTAATTGATCGAGACCATGACCAATCTGGCTATGAAATATACGATTACCCAGGCGAGTATACAGAACGTGGCGATGGTGAAAGCTACAGCAAGATTCGCATTGAAGAGTTACAACGTACTTATCAGGTGGTTTCCGCCCATGGTAACGCGGCTGGCCTAACCACGGGCTGTCTCTTTAATCTGACTAACCATCATCGAGAAGATCAAAATTCAATATCGTACCTGGTTACATCAGCGACACATGAATTGGTGATAGATGACTACGAATCTGGAGGCTCGGGGGGAGGTAATGAGTATGCCGTATCACTGCAAGCTATGGATAGCCAATACCCATACCGTCCCACAAGAGTCACACCCAAGCCCGTAGTACAGGGGCCGCAGACAGCGGTAGTGGTGGGTAAGAGTGGTGAAGAGATCTGGACTGATGAGGCACGGCAGGGTAAAGGTACAG
>MOXF01000038.1_pt1 | contig 15105 bp, 19 predicted proteins | sample 1471201 | NCBI WGS metagenome assembly MOXF01 (sample SAMN05358035, study PRJNA327811) | mollusc metagenome | isolation source: Phylotype B (NB1) bacterial symbionts from gill | host: Thyasira cf. gouldii | place: Canada: Bonne Bay, Newfoundland | collected 2010-08
TTTTTGGTTTCTGGTGTTAGTGGTTTGCCACGACATGACGTCATAATATAACCCTAATTCTATTGAGTACAGTATCATAATAGCATACAATAACTCACTAGAAAAGGTATCAATTCATCTGCGAGGATCTATAGGCAACCAAATCCAAACACCCCTTCACACCTTGGAATGAGCAACCGCATGCTTCATAGAGTTTCGAAAAAATCATGCGCGCCTTCCCACCCACACCATGAGTTGACACTTGAAATATAATAATAGTATCAACTGGCTAAGCCTATTGTGTGGACTAATGATCCTGGCATGGCAACCATTTCCCGGGGGCCCTCGTTTGCCTAGTGTGATTTTAGCGGCAATAGGCTTGCTACTGTTTTTCAAGCAAGGGAAAGAAATTTTTCAGCGTACAGCACAACAGCGTATGGCTATTGTCTATGCGGCAATCGCTCTCCCTGTACTTATCTCTCTTATTGCGCCATACAACAGAGCGGAAGTGGCAATAGTATTTTTAGTACTAGTTTTGCTTTACTTAGCTAGTGTTGCATTGCTATCACTATTTGAAAATAATGTTTTTAGACAGCGTATGCTGGCAGGACTGGCAATAGTGGCTGCGGTTTGGTCTGTGGATGGATTCATACAGTTTACTCTTGGTGTAGACCTGATAGGTAACCCACTGGGTAGTCAAGGACGTGTTACCAGTATGTTTGATGACATACTTAAGGTCTCGATCATTCTACCACTAGTTTTGCCACTATTAATCTGGTCGCTAATGGATCGCCACCCTCTCTATGCAGTGATTATTTTTATTATCGGTAGTGTAGTGGTCGCTGGAACAGGCGTACGTGGCTCATGGTTGATGTTAATTCTATTTTCGCTAATCTTTTTTTATAGCTTGAAGATTAAGTACAAATTACCACTGATCGGATTGGTGGCTGGTATAATCATATTTGGCGCAAGCACCAGTCCTATTGTGCACAGCCAGGTTTCAAGAATCATCAATATAGAAAAGATTGATTTTGTCACTTTGGATCGCGTCCTGTCCGGACGACTGTACATTTGGGAAGCCGCATTAAAGATGGGTATAGAGAGGCCATTAACTGGTGTTGGGGCCAAGTCATTTGATGAAGTCTACAGCCAATTTTCGACCCGCCCGGGCGACCCCGTTTTATCCTACGTAGGACATGCACATTCAAGTTTATCTAGCCGCCTGGGCCGAGACCGGTGCACCTGGTGTTATTGGTTTGCTACTCATATGGATTCTAACCATTCGCTGGAGTAAAGAGGCAGATGTTGATCAGTGGCGAAATGTGCAGCTTTATTGATAGGACTTTTTCTGGTGTTGTTTCCCTTTAACACTCACCAGGTATTATTAAAGGTGTGGTGGTTTCCACTTCTAGCCTTGATTTACGCCCTATTCTTAGCTGAACTAGATAATCCAAAAATAAAAGATACCACAAGTAAACAAAGAGGTGGATCCCAGTAGTCGGACAGGGATAAGGAAAGTTTAGGTGTCTTCTGCGACACTATTGTCCGAAAGACAGGAGCAGAAGATGAGAAGAAAACATAGCTATGACAGCCTTGAAGGGTGATAAAACCATGTCAGAACTGGCTGAACAGTTTGATATTCATCCAATCAGATCACCGAGTGGAGGCGCCAACTGTTGGGCAATGCCGATCAAGTATTTGGTCGACCGGCCTCATTGAGGGGAGTTAATCGGGTGCTTACCAGTTGCTTATGATGTATTATTGCTGCAACAAGGTGAACTCAAAGAATAACAAATTGAATTTATTCGATTTAATATTGGAACACTGGCGATCAATCCGCAGATCCTGCTGAGGGCATTTTTTGCACTATGTATAGTAGCATTGCCGTGATTCTATGGTCGCTGTTTCGAGTCGGGCAACTATTATTTCATCATCAAGATAGGCAAATAGTTACTAACAGAGTATTCTACTTACTACTTCATAAGCAAGCTCAACTTATACAGTCGGTCAGTGAATAATGGGTAGCTATAGAGGCAACATACTCTGGTGGGGAAGATCAAATCCCGAGTACTCCAGAAACCGGATAATAATTAAGCTACTCAAGGAGCTAGGGTGGAATATTGAGTATTTCTATCCGCACTTTAGCGCCATTGGTGATTTTGAGGCCAATCTTCTTCACATTAAAAAACCAGACCTGGTATGGCTCCCCTGCTTCCGCCAACGTGATATGACCGCAGCCTTGCGCTGGAGTATAAAGGCATCGATCCCTCTCATTGCCGACCCCTGATAAGTAGCTTCGATAAGCAGGTATTCGAACGCAAAAAACTTGACCCCGAAAGTAAAAAAGCTGAACGCCTTAAGCGGTGGGAAAAAAACCTACTCCAACAAGCCACACTACTCATTGCTGACACCACAGAGCATGCCAAATTTTTGCTTCACAACTCGGTGTGGATCCAGCAAAAATCAGAGTGATCCATGTTGGTGCTGAAGAAGATTTATTCAGTGCAGCCCCAGAAAGAGCTATCAATAAACCTGCCCAAGTACTCTTTTATGGTAGTTTCATTCCCCTGCATGGGGCTGAAACCATCATCAGGGCTGCAGCGTGTTATCAGGCCCTGCCGTTAGCTGGCATTTACTGGGAGATGGCCCGCATAAATCACATTGTGAAAATCAAGCTAAACATATTGATACCATTTTCTTTGAAAACACAATGCCTTACCACGACCTGCCGGAACGCATCCATAAAGCCGATATTATTCTTGGCATATTCGGCACTACTCAAAAAGCAAGCCGTGTAATCCCTAACAAAGTTTTCCAGGCAATGGCCTCCGGCAAGCCCATAATCACTCGTTACTCCAAGGCCTATCCATCTCAAATAAGAGAGAGAAGTAGTGGATTGATATGGGTAAAACCAGGCGATCATCAAAGCCTTGCCAATGCAGTTGCTAGTCTGATAAAAGCACCAGATACAATAATCAAGCTAGGCCAAGCATCACGAAGGTCATTTGAAGACTATTTCTCAGAGCAATATTTAAAATCTGATCTGGCACTTATTCTTAACGAACTTAATATATAGCTGCACTGGGAGCCTGTCCGAGAGTAGCGTTTGTTCATCTATAAAATAGTCTTATGTACCTATAAGTCATATCATGTGTTTTTTCTCCAGTAATGACCTTCTTTTACACCACTACCCCTACTTTTTGCCTATATTCCGTGGCAATTAACCAATTTTCCATGCTCTGGGCGGACGACTCTCCTGACTATTTCCTTGGCAATTTTTTGATGTTATGTACCACATAAACCAGTGAGAATTCTCCCGCTGCTTTTTCCTTCCCGCGAACTCTCAATCCACGAAATCGGTGCTCTTTATCGGCCCAAAACATGGCAGGATACCCATCAAAATAAACAGCACTCATCACGACCTGGCAAGCCAGAGTCAAACGATGGGCTGCTTAGCTTGGCCGCGCATCTATCAGATCAATAATTATGTGGGTATGGCGTCGAGGTGTACAATGAGCGGAATCAGTGCAAGCAAATTCATACCAACGATATGAAAAGCGGAGATTGGTTGAAGTGGGAGTGAAAAACCAAGTGCTATAAAGCATCCCTCGACTCTCACACTCTCAACTGGCTGTTGAGCATCTTGATACCCCTGTGGCAGAAGACGTATCCTTAGCTCATTGGGCGACAGGTGGTTGTGCTGTCTGGTCGTTTAACCCGGCTTAAGGGGCATAACGATTTTCTTGCTATCATGGCGAAGCTAGAGCGAATGGGTCTTCCTGTTGCTGGATTGGTGGTCGGGGGCCACTGGGCAATACCGAAGCCGTGGCGGATAAAGTGGCTCAGGTCATGTCGGGGCACACCCTGGATGTGGCACCGAACCTGGCCTTTTTGAAGTCGGCGATGCTTCAGCATACATTGGATCTCTATCAGGAGTTGGCCGGTGGGGAAGAGACAGTGGAATGTGTGATGATAGCGAAGTGATGATTGAGAAGAGACGATCTTAAGTTATGAAAATATCCATTGTGGTGCCGTTTCATAATGAGCAAGAGAATATCGAGACATTTTTCTCCACCGTGATTCCGATAGTGGAGTCCGAAGGTGATAGCTTCGAGATTATCTGCGTCAATGATGGTAGCAGTGATACTACGCTTGAGCTGTTGCATGTCTGGGCTGAGAGATGTTCGGAAATTCGGGTGGTCAATTTGGCGCGCAATTTTGGCAAGGAGGTGGCGCTAACTGCCGGGCTTGATCATAGTGACGGTGATGTCATGATCCCCATTGATAGCGACCTGCAGGATCCGCCGGAGTTAATACCCGAAATGATCGCCAAGTGGCGTGAAGGCTATGATGTGGTTTATGCCACGCGTACGCTACGTGAGTCCGATACCTGGCTGAAGAAGCAGTCCGCTCAGCTCTACTACCGATTTTTTAATCTGATTACCGACACTAAAATCCCATTTAATGCTGGGGATTTCAGATTAATGGATCGCAAAGTGGTGGATTCCATCAGCCAGATGCGTGAGCGCTCCCGTTTTATGAAGGGGGTGTTTGCCTGGGTCGGTTATCGTCAGACGTCAGTGGTATATGCACGTCCCGAACGGTTTGCCGGGCAAGAGAGTCAGAATTACCGGCGGCTTTGGAAGCTGGCTTTGGATGGCATCATCTCTTTCTCAACGCTACCTCTACGGATCTGGAGTTATGTTGGCCTCATTATAGCGCTGATATCTTTTGTTTTGGGTTGTATTATTACCAAGACTTTGCTCTTTGGAGTGGATGTGCCGGGTTATGCCTCCACTATGGTGATTATCCTTTTCCTGGGTGGGGTACAGCTGATGTCACTCGGTGTGTTGGGTGAGTATGTTGGCCGTATCTTTGAAGAGGTGAAGAAGAGGCCACTCTATATTGTCGATAAACCGCAAGATATTGTTGATAAACCGCCAGAAGACGTGGATGTGAATCAGCATGAACCGGAGTGAGGTGGTCGCTCAGGTCTCACGCTTTGGCGTGGTTGGTTTCAGCGCCATGTTCTGTCACGGGATCTCGCTGTGGTTTTTGGCAGACCAAATGGGTATAGGAGCGGTTTTTTCTAATTCCTTGGCTTTTTTGGCTGCCTTTGGTATTAGCTACTATGGGCACTATCACTGGACTTTTCGCTCAGAAGCAAGTCATGTCGACTCAATGAGCAAGTTCTTTATGGTGGCATTGGCCGGCTTCCTCCTCAATATGCTGATCATGTATCTGGTGACGGCAGTCTATGGGCTTAATCACTGGTTGGGCTTTGTGCTTATTGTCATCACCATACCGCTCATGACCTATCTGGTGAGCCGTTGTTGGGTGTTTGTTGCTCAGGCCAATTGAGCGAGTATTCTTATGTGCTTTGCCATGTCTCAAAAAACCCAAGGAGTTGAATCGGCCTGGCCCATGAGTCCTGGTTGGTTCCTCTTCTGGTTATTGTTGCTGCACCTGCTGGCCTGGACGCTGGTGCCCGCATTGCTGAATCAAAATTTGCCGCTGGATGTTATTGAAGAGTTGACCTGGGGGTGCGAGTGGCAGTGGGGCTATGACAAACACCCCCCCATGTCGGCTTGGATGATGGAGGCGATGGCATGGCTGACCGGGGCGGCTGATTGGGGGCAATATCTACTATCCCAGCTCACAATCGTGATTGCGTTTTATGCAATCTGGTCTCTGGCCCGTGACTTTGTTGATGACGACCGAGCCTTGTTGGCCGTGCTGTTATTGGAAGCTGTTTATTTTCATAATTTCACCACTCCCGAATTTAATGCCAATGTGGCTCTGTTGCTATTTTGGTCGCTGACTCTGCTTATGTTTTGGCGTAGCTACCGGCATGACAGAATGCACGATTGGCTGCTGTGTGGGGTGTTCGCTGCTGCAGCGATTTTGAGCAAATACTTTGCCGGGGTACTGTTCTTGCCGCTGCTACTGTTTTTGCTGCTGGATGCTGATGGTCGCAGTTGTTTTAAACGGCGTGGCCTTTATGCCGGCTTGGGACTTTTTTTTGCTGCTGCTGTTGCCGCACATGCTCTGGGTCGTTCAGCACGACTTTACCACGATTCAATATGGGCTGAACCGAGCTCAAAGCGGTGAGGCGGTGTCGTTTGTCAGTCACATAAAGTATCCGGCCAAGTTTCTGCTCAGTACTTTGGTTGTGGTTCTACCGGTGATGGGTTTGCTCTTTGCTTTGGCTCGACCCAAGTTACAGCATGCGGCAAAGGGTGACAGTCGGATGCGCTTTCTCTGGCTGGTGTTGGTGGTGCCATTGCTCACGGTTCTGTTGCTGTCGTTGGTGACTGGTATGCGGCTACGCTCTATGTGGGCCTATCCGTTATTTCTTCCTGTGGGGCTGTGGTTTGTGTACCGCTATGTGCCAGAGGCATCGTCGTGGCATATTCGTCGCTTTATGCGGGCCTTAGTCGGGCTTTTTCTCTTTTTTTTACTGGTCTATGGCAGCGTCCAACTGTTCTCTCCGCAGTTTAAGGATAAGGGCAAGCGCACCCATTTTCCGGGTAAGGCATTGGCGCAGGCCGTACTGCAACAGTGGCAAAAGCATAGTGATCAGCCACTGCGCTATATTGGTGGTGATGTGTGGTTGGCCGGTAATGCTAGCTGGTATTCAGGGTTGGATTTGCGCCCTTCGGTGGCACTTGAGCTGGACAGCCGTCGTTCACCCTGGGTGATGGATAGTGATCTGCAACGTGATGGCGGAATCATATTGTGGGATATGGGGTCGACCTTGGTACCGCGACCTGATCTGATCGAAACGGTTAAAGCTAGTTATCGTAAGCGTTTTGGTACATTTGTCATGGGTGAACCACTTCGACTGGAGTGGGGTGTCGGCGGCAATATTCCCCCGGTGGTGGTTGGATGGGGTATAGTGCCCCCGGCAAAAAACAAGGTGCGAAATTGAGCAGCTCAAATACAAGTACTCAGGCGACCCATGCGTCCTGAGATTTATCGTCAGATGAGCGAGGATGAGACGCGTCATTGGTGGTTTTGTGCCCGGCGCGAAATTATCAGCAGCCTGATTGAGCGGCATCTGGGTAACGGCGAGCACCGGATTCTCGATGCTGGCTGTGGTACAGGTGGTAATCTGCCGATGCTTGGTCGGTTTGGGCAAGTGACAGGCGTTGAAATGGATCAGTACGCGGCCCAGATGGCCCGTGAAAAAAAGGTGGCTAATATCGTCGAGGGCTATCTACCGAACCATTTCCCCATCGCCGCTGATGAGCGATTTGATTTGATCGTCTCCCTCGATGTGCTGGAGCATATCGATGATGATGTCGCGAGTCTAAGGCGTTTGCGGGAGAATCTGGCGGCGGGTGGGCGCATGGTGGTGACTGTGCCTGCATTTCCTTGGTTATGGAGTGCCCACGATAAGGTGCACCACCACAAGCGGCGTTATACACGGGATGAGTTGCGATCCAAGATCGAATCGGTAGGTCTCAAAGTGGGCTATATCTCCTATTACAACAGTCTGCTGTTTCCAGCGGCAGCAATGGTTCGGGGGCTGCAGCGGTTGCGTGGGCGTAGTCAAAATAAGGATGAGCCACAGGTGGATGTGAGCATGCCGGCGGGTTGGTTGAACCGAATACTCTACGGGCTGTTTATCGTGGAGAAGTATCTCATCGGACGCATCACCTTTCCGTTTGGCCTCTCCCTAGTTGCGGTTATTGAAATAGATAGAATTGATAGTGAAGAAAGGCAAATAATGCGCAAGATAATCTGGAGTGTATTGAAACGAGTTGAGCGCTTTACCAAGCCAGATATCGTGTTGTTAATCGACAGGGGTGTCGGTTTTTTCACGATAATACAAATTGAATCGATACCCGATTATTGTTTAAAAAGAACAGGCATTTATTAATGCTGCCATAGATAACAGCTTTACACTTAAACGATACGTGAGAGATATGCCTGACAACAACGCACCATTTTCCTGGCTTGATCGGCCAAGCAGATTTTGGACTTTATTTGGACTCTATTTGATTTTGCAGTTCCTTATTCGCCTAAGCAAAGGGGATGCGTTTGAGCTCGATGAGGCACAGCAATTTGTCTGGTCACAATGGCTAACACCGGGTTACGGAAGTCAACCTCCGCTCTACACATGGCTACAAATACTTCTTTTTGAAATATTTGATCGAGGTGTTTGGCAGATGGTGCTGCTCAAATACCTCGTGTTCTCAAGTATCTTTGTGTTGAGTTATTTACTCGCTCTTGAAATGGGGTTAGGTTACCGACGCGCAGCACTCAGTGTTCTGCTCCTGTTATTGTTTCACCCGATAGGTTGGGAGGCACAACGTGACCTCACTCACTCTACGTTGGCGACAGCGCTTGCATTTGCACTTCTGCTCTCAGTCTTGCGTGTTATCCGTAGGCCGGATATCACCAACTATGCCATACTTGGAATTACACTGGGTCTTGGTCTGATCAGCAAACAAACATTCTGGTTCCTTACCCTTGGCGTCTTTGCAGCCGCATTACATTTGCATCCGAAAAGTGTACTCAATCCTCGATTGATAGTGACAGCACTGCTTGCTCTGGCAATTAGCAGCCCCTATATGTATTGGATTTTCTCTCATTTTGATGTCGCACTGAAGGGAGGGAGTAAGTTGCATGAGGCAGAACTATGGACCTGGAAAACCCCTTTACAGGTAGTATCTCATATGTAGTGTCAATGTTAGATTTCAGCGCTATTTTTATTGTTATGGGTATAATTTGGTTACGACCACCCTGGCACAAGAACATTTCAGGCAACAATCAATCAACCAATTTAAAACTGGTCAGCTTGGCTGTAATGCTGTCCTTACTGCTCCTATACATGCTTGTCTTATTCACAGGCGCCACCGCATTTAAGAGTCGTTGGATGATGCCCATCCTGGTGTTGATACCTATACTTGTGCTAGCACGCTGTCCCGATATTTGCGTAGAGGGCAGACGCCTAAAGGGTTTATTGGTGAGCATCACGTTAGTTGCAGTTCTGATCACACTTGGAATTGCCGGTCGATATTGGGCAGCTCCGCTGACCGGAGCTTACACTCGCCCACACTTCCCAGGACATGCAATGGCCCTTGAGGTTGAAAAACTGGTAGGGACGCCAGCGCGAATAATAGCAGAGAATAATCGGATTTTGGCCGCACTTAAATTACATTTCCCAGGTACAGAAGTAGCATATAGCGAGAGTATTTCAGGAACGACTCTCTCTGGACCACTCCTTTTGGTTTGGGATGACGAGGGTGGCAGTAAGCCACCAGCGGCAATAGATGCATTGATAAAGGATTGGAGAAACAAACAGTTTCCTTATAAAGAATACCTTTTGCATCTACCGTTACGGCTTGGTAACAAACCTATTAGAAAGATCTACTTACGCGAGTATCAGCTGCATGCACCGCCAGTAAACTGATCTGAATCTTCAACGTGAAGCACATGTTGATAGATCACTAGTGCCCTGTCCCAAAAGTTTGGGGCATAATGTCCGCAATTTAATGTACCTCCAGGTTAGATTCCAGATCCCCACAGAGGCTTGTTAGTCTGAAGTTCCCTTTAGTGGATATCGAAAATATTCATAAATATCAATGTAATATTTAAAAAGCAGTCTGCAAGGTTCTGTCTACATTCTGATCTCTTTCAGTAATTGAATAGCTTTCCGTTGGGCTGGCGTGGGTTGAGTATCGATGGTAAAGGTGGGCGTACCCGCCTCCGCATCTCGGCTTCGACAAACATTTCTGGTAATGGTTGCCAGGTTGCGAAGCAGCGACTGAAAACTATGTGCCGGTGATCCATCCGGTAACCGTTTACTCTGTATCTTTGTGATAGCGGATGAAGAACGCTTAGCCGGTGCAACAGGATCCCTGCTCTGCTTGGCCTGCTGGTCTTCATCGGCAAACAGAAGCGGTCGCCATGCCTCCATCATGTGCCATTTTACGTAATAAGCGAGCATGCAGATAAAAAGATGCGCTCTAACTCGTTGCTCCTGGTAATGATGGATGGGGCGAACTTCCAGATCCATGGTTTTGATGGATCGAAAGGCTCTTTCTACCTGACTGAGCGATTTGTAGTGACGGACTGTATCCTCAGTCGATAGCTCAGACAATGAAGTTCGAATAACATAGATTCCATCCAGCGCCGCCTCTGCTCTGACCTTCTCTTTGTCATCCTCGAAATCGAATTGATTCTTCGCAATCTCAAGAGAGAAGTGCTTGGCCATCTTGTATTGATTGACCACCCGGCCAACACGTACGCCTATCGTCTCTTTGTCTTTGAGATAACCTCGTGCCACCATACCCTGAATTTTCTCCAGCGCCTCGGTCGTTGCCTTCAGTAAAGCAGATCGCTTGTGCTTGCGGCGAGACCCCCTATGTAAGCATACATGTCCGCTGTTTTGAATCATTAAATTTAACCCTATAGGGGGGCGGTAAATTGTGGTTTCAAAGTCGGGAGTAACAAGGTGTATTGTTCTCGGTGTTTTGAATAATATACAATCACAGTTGTAGCTATTTAACACAGGGAGTCAACCTGACTGCAGGAGCACTTTCTTGGGTGTAATCGGTTACCCGCTGTGTTATGTAGAGTTCTGATTGTGCTTCTGTGGTTGGGTGACCGTCTTAGATTCAAATGCCACTCATACTAATTATTTCCATACTATGAAATATACCATTATAACTAAGGTGTTATATGATTAAAATTAATGAAAGCTACCCAAAAACTACAGGCCTCCTATCTCTTCTCCGATATCGCCAAACGGGTAAGCGCCCATGTAGATGCAAATCCGGATGAGAAGATAATTCGCCTGGGTATCGGTGATGTAACCCGGGCCTTGCCGGATGCCTGTATCAAGGCTCTCCATGCGGCAGTGGACGAGATGGCTAGTGATAGCAGTTTTCACGGATACGGCCCGGAGCAGGGCTATGACTTTTTGCGAGAAGCCATTGCCAAGGGTGATTTTCAGTCCAGTGGTGCCAATATCGACGCGGATGAGGTGTTTGTTAGTGATGGTGCCAAGTGCGATTCCGGTAATTTTCAGGAGCTATTTTCAACTGATATCACGGTAGCTATTCCTGATCCTGTTTATCCAGTCTATGTTGATACCAATGTGATGGCTGGCCGCTCGGGTGACTGGAGTGAAGGGCGTTATCAGGGCTTCGTCTATCTGGATGGTAGTCGGGAGAACGGTTTTATCCCTGATCTGCCCAAAGAGCCGGTAGATCTTATCTATCTCTGCTTCCCTAATAATCCCACTGGAGCCATGGCGACAAAAGAGCAGCTAAAGCAGTGGGTTAATTACGCGCGTGATAATAAAGCCTTGATTCTTTACGATGCGGCTTATGAGGCATTTGTTCAGGATGAGCGTATGCCTCGCTCTATCTATGAGATTGAGGGTGCCCATGAAGTGGTCGATTGAGTTCCGTAGCTTCTCTAAGACTGCTGGATTACCGGCACTCGCTGCGCCTACACGGTAGTGCCGAAAGCCTGTATGGCCTACACCGAGTCTGGAGAGAAAGTCTCTCGTCCATTCCTTATGGAACCGACGTCATACAACCAAGTTCAACAGTGTCTCCTATCCGGTGCAGCGCGCAGCAGAGGCGGTCTATAGTGATGAAGGCCAGACCCAGGTGAGGGAGTTGATCTCCTACTATATGAATAATGCCGCCTATATCCGTCAGAAGATGGAGGGATTGGGCTTCGACTGTATTGGTGGTGAAAACTCACCCTATATCTGGGTGGATGCTAAGGGCAGCTCTTGGGACTTCTTTGATAAACTGCTCAACAATGCCGGTGTTGTCTGTACCCCTGGTGCAGGCTTCGGTACCTGTGGTGAAGGCTATATCCGCATCAGTGCCTTCAATAGTCTTGATAATGTTCAGGAAGCGATGGAGCGTATTGCCAAGGCGTTGTAATATCCATCTTTTCCTGATCCGTAGGGCGTATCGATGGTGCCTTTATGGCTGGCCGTGAAGGGTGACGTTTGAGCACCTTTCACGGCCAAAACCGTTTATGAGTCTAAATTTGCATGGTTTTCGCTACGGAGCGGTTGCGAATATCTATGTGAATGTACTTTTGACACTCAATATCACCGTTTTAAGCAGGTAGTTAACGATGCCGATGACCAATGATTTCCAGAACCGTCTCTCCCCAATAGTGGAGAGCATTGCCAAACACTATGGAACTCCCTTTCATATCTATGATGAGAAGGGGATGCGTGAAACCGGCCGAGCTATGATAGAGAAGTTTTCAGGCATTGAGGGGTTTCGTGAATACTTCGCAGTCAAGGCAAATCCCAATCCACGCGTCATGGATATCATGGCCTCCATGGGTTTTGGTTTTGATTGCAGCTCGGTGGCGGAGCTACTGCTCAGTCGGGGGCTTGGTGCCGAGGGTGAGTCGATCATGTTCACCTCCAACAATACCAGTGAGGGTGATTTTACCGCGGCCGCCACTGGTGGCGGCTGTGTCCTCAACCTAGATGATATCTCTCTGGTGGATAAGGTGCCGGAGATGCCGGAGCTGATCTGTTTTCGCTATAACCCGGGGCAGAGGCGTACCGGTAACAGCATCATCGGTACACCGGTGGAGGCGAAGTATGGAGTTACTCACGATCAGCTACCTGATGCATACAGGCAGGCGATAGCGAGAGGTGCCAAACGTTTCGGTCTCCACACCATGCTTGCCTCCAATGAGCTGGACTACAGCTACATGGTGGAGACAGCCCGCACACTGCTGGAGCTGGTAGAGTGGATCTCAGCTGAATTAGGTATCACCTTCGAATTCATAAATATTGGCGGCGGCCTTGGTATTCCCTATAGACCGGAAGATGAGGCCCTTGATATCGACTCCATGGCAAAAGAGATTACCGAGCTGTTTGATGATTTCAAGGCACGAAATGGCTATGCACCAAAGATGTATATGGAGAGTGGGCGCTACTTTGCTGGCCCCCATGGTGTTTTAGTGACCACCGCCATTAACCGTAAGGAGATCTATCGCACCTATGTGGGGGTGGATGCTTGTATGTCTGCGTTGATGCGCCCCAGTATGTACGGAGCTTATCACCACATCACTGTGTCGGGTAAAGAGGACGGTGAGCAGGAGATTGTGGATGTTGCTGGCTCTCTCTGTGAAAACAATGACAAGTTTGCCATCCAGCGCTCACTGCCGAGGATGGAGGATGGGGATATTCTCTGCATTCATGATACCGGTGCCCATGGTCATGCTATGGGCTTTAACTACAATGGCAAGGTGCGTCCGAAGGAGTTGCTGTTGCGAGAGGATGGCAGTGTTGAGCTGATCCGTCGTGAGGAGACGTTGGAGGATCTGTTTGCCACCCTGAAATTCAATGAAGACGTTTTCAATCCTGATGCGGCTGTACAAGTAATCTCGTACAGGCTCCTAGCAAAGCAACTCGTTATAAATCGCTTCAGAGAAACCAACATAGAGACTCCCATCTATATCAAGTACCGGCCGCTTAGGGCTTGTCAAATAATAATTGATGGTTTACTCTATTCAAACGGTTTGATCATGTAATTCCAAAGAGGAAATTTGTTTTTAAATTCAAGGGAGATATTGTCAAAATCTTCTTTGGTAATTTTCTTACCCTTCTCGTACTTTTTTGTGTCTAATCGTGACTCTATCTTAAGCCCTCCCTTTGTTTTTGTTTCACTTATTAGCTTTAATATTGACTCATAATTTTCGAGAGGTTTCCCTTTCCAATTCATGCTGATAAAGGAAAACATTCTGTGTTCAATTTTGTTCCATTTGCTTGTTCCTGGAGGGTAGTGACACACTGTAATTGATATGCCGATTTTATTTGACAATTCTTGGAGATAAAACTTCCACGCTCGACTTCGACTAGAATTACTGCCCCCACCATCTGCGCAAATTAGTAATTCGTCGGCATCCTTGTAAGATCGCTTACCAAAATGCCGCCACCACTGCCAAATACTATTGACCGCAAACTCCGCCGTGTCTGACGAAATACCTACATTGACAAAACCCTCATTTCTTTTTATATCATATGAACCATAAGGTACGGCAATCCCTCCGCCAAGCGATTTGAAATCATGGTCTAAAACTTTTGTTGCTTCACCTTTTTTCTTCCATTCTTGCCCATTATTACTGAAATTCCCGACAAGCTCCTTCTTTTTTGTATCAACTGAAATAACTGGATTGTTGTTTTTTAAAAATCTATTTACACTTTGATTAATATATCTAAACTGAGCATCCCTGTCTGGGTGATTTTTACCCGATAGCATTTTTCTATTTGTTTGTAGTGAGTATCCTTGACCCCTTAAAATTAATCTAACTGTTTCGTGGGTAATTTTATGACCTGATTTTTTAAGCTCATCTGCAATATTACGAGTGGACTTACACGTCCACTTCAAATTTTTCATAGGATCGCCAGCAGTGGATCCATTGACTATTTTTTCAATATCATTTACGAGTTCTGGGTTTATTTCTGTCGCTATTTTCCTTCCTGCTCCCGGCCTTCGAGCTTGACCGCTAGAATCAAGTTCCTTGTTATTTTCAAGTTCTTGCATACCCCTTTTTATCGTGTTTCTAGAAAGTCCGGTCAGCGCCATAACCTTGGCAATTCCTCCTCTTCCAAGCTCGTTTGCTTTTTCAGCGGCAAGCCAACGTTTTTGGTTTTCAAATAGGGTGTTGAAAATTTTAACCCAACTACTAAATTCATACGTTTCCATGAATTAAAGCATAGGCAAAGAATCACAAACCGTCAAGTTATTATTTGACAAGCCCTTAATAATGGTGGGAGTCTCCAACATAATCTCAATAGCACTCTCCTCATCAATATTAGCCTTGGCCTCATCTGACAGCTTACGCCACATCATCCCTCTGCGGTTTAACAAAGTCGCCCAGCCAACTTCACTGTTCCATTCGAGTAGCGTCTCTCTATTCAACCCCTGCTTCTTGAAGTCATGAAAGCGATACTCCACACCCTGCACATCCAGCCATTTTCTGGCCTTCTTCATGGTGTCGCAGTTAGGTATGCCATAAATCACCACCATCAGATATCCCGCAGCAACTCGTTAATGCTCACCTTCCCACGAGTCTGCTCATCCACCTGTTTAACGATAACAGCACAGTAGACGCTGTGGC
>MOXF01000039.1_pt1 | contig 14999 bp, 20 predicted proteins | sample 1471201 | NCBI WGS metagenome assembly MOXF01 (sample SAMN05358035, study PRJNA327811) | mollusc metagenome | isolation source: Phylotype B (NB1) bacterial symbionts from gill | host: Thyasira cf. gouldii | place: Canada: Bonne Bay, Newfoundland | collected 2010-08
AATTAGTCAGAGGATCATGTTTTTCGACTTCTTAGAACATTATTCAAAGAACACAACCCCCTACTTGCAGTGTCCAGAACTATTTGACTGTATTTTTTGTCAGACAGTGTTATCAGGCTAGTATTGTTCTGCATGTTATACTTCATCTATTCTATATTGTATTTTTTTATCGACTATGGCAGTTAGATAACGATTGTATACATGAAACATGTTCTCCGTGTTTGTATTCTTTATAAATGAAAAGATTTGCGTTCTATGATCCTCCATTCTATTCCAAGTTAAATTATTCCGGACAAATATATGCTCGTCATCGATCGATATAATATGATTAAGAAGGCTTGTTTTTATTAGATAAATCTTCATCTCCCCGCTACTATGTTCTCGCAAATTAACAATCTCTTTTATTGTTATATTAATTCTTTCAATCAAAAGCTCGTCATTAATGTGATCTGGATTGCAAAGGAAAAAGTTAATTACAACCCCATTATTGATTTTATTAATTAGCTCTTTTCTAAATTCAGTATCACCAAGCGTATCGCTAAGTGAGATACCCATTATATTTATAGACTTTTTTGCATCTGAAATTAGCTGTATCTTTTTTGATGAAAAGTCATTCCAGTTAATTATGTCTATGGCTCGTATTTTTTAAATTGCTTTTGACATTTTTTTAATCTACTGAGTGATTTATTATTTTCACTTATTAATTTAAGCGCTTCATCTGATTGGCCTTAATGATTCTATGAGCTTTTGCTGCGATAACGGCCCTCTCTAATAAGAATGATGATATTACTATTAATCCAATAACCAGTATTGTATTAATGTCTATCATATTTTTTCCAAATATGGCCAGTAAAACTGTAATAATAGAAGCAAGTCCATTAATAATGGTCCATATGTTTAAACTTTTCAGTCGTACTGAAGCGCTACAATCAGAACAAGTATCAATAATAATACCAATGTTATTTTCAGGTAATTTTACACTATTCTTCACATCGAGTTCCCATACTAATATGCTAAGAAATACTGTTTAGCTGTATGTTGCTGTGATTAAGTTTGTTTATGTCATGACCAATTGCATGTGCATATAGCTGCTTAAGTGATATGTCGTTACAATGAGACAGAATTGCCCTAATCGGCCCAGAGTGTGTTATGACAATAATTGAATCATGGGCGCACTGCATGATTTCATTCTTAAAGCATTCTATAACTCTACGCTGCATTTCATTTATACTTTCTCCATTTGGTGACTCCATGAATAAATCTTCTTTAATTCTAGAAAGGTGATTGTGAATATGTCTTTTTAGTTTTCCACTATAATCACCGAAGTCGGTCTCGCGCAGAGCAGCAGTTGCATGGTAATCCTTGTCTTCTATATTACATGCATCACGAATTATTGATGCAGTCTTTTGCGCTCTTGCAAGATCGCTTGAATATATTATTTTTGGAGTTGGTAAAGCATTTTTTAATAATGCAGCCATCGATATACTTTGTTGACAACCGTTTATTGTCAGTTCAGAATCCAAATGCCCCATGATTCTTTTCTCAGCATTAAACTCGGCTTCACCATGTCTAACTAAATATATTGTTTTCATTTTATTCAAGTAGAATGTAGATTTGATTATAAATTATGTAAACTATGTTCTTGCTCGATTATTCTGCATGCATAACGTTAACAGCAGGCGCGCGCTCTTCAGCGTCGCTTGACTGTTTTTGTTATACGCTACCTTCTGATTCTATAACTAAAATTCTAGCTTCACCTTTTGGATGAGCCACATGTTCAGTGCCAACAGAAGCATAGAAAATATCACCAATGTTTAATATAGTCGATTTCTCAACTCCATCTTCTTTATAAAGCATTTCTACAACACCATCCAAAACGGCAAAAACTTCTTCTCCGTCGTTAATGTGCCATTTGTATGGTTTATCTGTCCAATGTAAGCGAGTAGTGATCCCATTCATATTAGAGATATCTTTAGCGCCCCAGGCGCGAGTTGCTTTAAACTCTTTACTTCTGATTATTTCCACAAGACTTCCCGACTAATTACAAAATTTGAGTAGCGTATAACGCCCGCAACAGCGGAAAATTGGGAGCGCAAGCGATCAATTTTTCCGACTGCTTGCGTTTGTTATAAGCCAACACTCGCTGGCGCTAGACTTTATTTTTGGTCATACGGTATTTCGACAACGACTGGCCTTTCAGATTTAACTACCTTACCAAAAACAACTGCTTGAAGTTTCTTTAGGTTTGGCACCATCTCAGCAGAACTTGAACCAAACATGTTCTTTAGAAAGCTAATGCTTGTATCGTCATAACATGCAAAGCTAACTATAGAATTGCACTGTGTTAGCACTGTCTTGCTCACATTTGCAGTTCTTTGAGCTAGAACTAAGAGGCCGACATTATATTTCCTTCCCTGCAGTGCAATTTGTGCAATTTTAGCTACCAAGCCTTTAGAGGCGAAGTCCCGATACACCCATTGTTGCCGATTCAGGATGATCGTGTGGGCCTCCTCAACTGCAACAAGAACTCTTTTAGAATCATCACCAAAACTTTCTTTGGCAATATTGAGCAAACATGACATGTATATCTCCGTGATGAAAATGGATGCCTGCGAGTTGGATATCTCCGGCAATTGTATTAACCCTAATCTACTTTCATCGTTTGCCATAAATGTTCTGAGTTCAGTATCTACATCGGTTCTAAGTTTTGTTACTAAACGGCTTGCAAGCTTTCTTTTCATTTGGCGCTCCGTAGGTTCCAGTTTCGACATCAAATAGTTTTTGACTCAATTCTATTGATGTTTGTTCTTGGATTGAAAGATCAGTGGGGTTTAAATCAGCCAACCTACCTTTATATTGTGAGGTAAGGTCAATACAGATTACTTTGATTCCCCTAGAGACCGAATGCCTAATTAAGTCAAATGCGAACTCTGTTTTACCTGAACCTGTTACACCAAGAACCGCAGTATGAAAATTTAAATTCCCCACAAAATCACCAACCACAGGAATATTTGATTTGGGAAGCTTTCCAAACTGGAAATCATTGGGGTTTGGAGCCTCTCCGATAATATCAACAGCATCATCAATCAATGAAAAAACGGGTGCATTCATATTTGGAAGCCAGTCAAATTTCTTAAATTCACCATTTTCTAAAGTCCCTAACTGAGCTGCGTAGGCTATTTGATAACCATGTTTATCACCGTCTAAATTTTCTTCTATCGTTGTTCCAGCAGAAATTTGATAATAAATTTTTACTCCTCCTACTTTGCACCAGATAAGCATACCATCTGCACACGGACTGTCTGATTTGACTTCCAGCCTGATTCGTCCAATTGATGAGTCCTCTGCAACAAAGCCAATCAACCTAGATTGAGTAGTTTCACCCAGAAGACTCATTACGGCATCATGATCTAACTCTTCCTCAAGCTCATAGATATGTCCGTCCGATAGACCAGTCTTAACTTCTTCAACCGCGCCCAAAAGCATTGCTGTTCCAATTCTTCGCTCGTCATTAAGGTGTGAATATAATGGCAATACCCATTGCTGGCTTTTATCTACGCGCTGATAGATTAACGGTTTTCCTTGCTCCCAGTCAGTGCTTTGGTTTATGGCAAATCTTAAAACACCGGGATTATCCAATCTGAGCAACTTGCCTATTGGCAAGAATACCTCTTGAGACTTAAAGCTAATCGAAGATAGAAGTTGAGGTAGTTTAAGTGCCATATAGCCAATGAAAACACCCCAAATAGATGAGATAAACTGCAATTTCAGATTGAATTGAGTAAAAGGAATAAACGCCAAACAAAAAAAACTATGGAAAAAATCAGTCTGGATCGGCCAAGAACAATTGCAGGTCTATAAAGGCGGCTATTTACTACTGAAGCAATATCACCAGAAACCCGGCCTCCAGATGTAGCAACACAAACTGTTGAAATTAAAAAAACCAAAAGACAATAAGAGAACACTACCCACCATGCTAGTGCAGGTGATACATGGTATACACCAAACATTGTTATCCCGGCCATTAAGGAATTGATCATCGAGTCAGCCGGTTTAGTGAAAAAGTGCTCTAAGATGGCGGAGCAAGAACAATTAACAGCAAGGCATTCTGAAAAATCAATGCGTATTTAGAGTCTTGCGGAAGAGGAGAGCCAGTAAATTTCCATGAGATAAGAAGAGCACACAGCAACCCGATTAACATGATAAAAACACGAACCATCGGCTTTGTGTGATTATCACTAATTTTCAAATCCATCTATATTCTTCCTTCTGTGTGATATTTACAGGACTAGCCATTGGCTTATAACGCCTCAAACACCGGCGTGGTGAAGTTGGCAGTTTTTGTGCGTGTTTTTGCACAAAAGGTGACAGCTTTGCCATGTCCGAGTGATTTGACTTGTTAAGTTTTGGCTTCAATTTTGTATACCATAGGCTGATATTTAATGCCTTTAACTTCACTAGGCTGACCATTCTCGATAAAACCAAACTGTTTATATGCATCAATCGAATTGAGGGATGAATTAACTGTAACTTCACTTTCTTTTACACTACGAAGCAGTTCGTTGAATATTTTTCGGCCTATACCACTCTTTTGCATGCTTGGTTCTACAAAGAGTAAATTTAAATGATTTTTATCTCGGATTTCACCTACACCAACAATTAAATTATTGTTACGGCAAACAATGAATAAATTACCTAAATTGAGCCGATTTTTAATAGATTCCTGAGTGAGACCACTTTTAAATGCAGCAACACCTTCTTCAGATAGCGTAGGTGCTACAGAATGATCAAACGCTTTTTCTATCAACGCCGAGGCAAATGACAAATCGTTGATTTTTAATTTCTCTATTCTCAATTACGTACATCCATTTGATTCATGGGAAACTTAACAGTTTATTCATAGGAACGATTCCATATATCCTTCTTCCGTTGATCACTCCATGAATAAATCGATAATCTATGCTTAATTTTCAATAAAACAGTAACTTACATGCTTTTTATTCATTATGCAAGTGGACGAAAAGTGGAACAGTTCCGTATATTTCTTTCCATATATTACCCGGAGTAAATTTCTAGTATCTTCATGTAAGATATTGTATATAAAGAAAAATACTACCTGTTATTAGAATCTGTAAAATATGATATACGGAACTATTCCGATGATCTCCGGGTTTTTTGGGGATTTTGCATGCGATATTTGTTGTCCCTAAGGCGGCTTTAGTCCGACCGAAGGGAGCTGTTCCTGTGGTTTAAAACCACCGACTTGTAGTCGTGATGCTTACAGTCGGCGGTTTATTCCGCCGATGCCGTTTCAGTCGAGGGTTTATTACCCCGACAGGCCAGGTCACCCAAGGCGGATCTACGCTCTCCAAATTACTTGTTAAATTCAGTGGGTTGAGGCATGTTCTGGATTATTTTGGCAAAAGCAAAATAAAGCATCACAAAGTCAATCACTTACAGAAATTTCAGGCGATATCTCCAAGCTCTTTCAATAAGTTAGGAGTTAGCACAGATTTGCCGTGCCAGGTCACCAGCTTCAGCTGGTGGTTTATTGACTGACATGTCATTCATGATCTGGAATACAAAAAGAACACAGATAGAACTATGAAATGAATAGCATGGAAGATATACCCCACAAAATTATTCTGAAATCCCATCGATTGATGGATAGGTTTCGCCTCTTTATTCGAAAAGCTGGTAAAGACCAGGACAGTCATCAATTAACTCAGTAAAGATGAAGAGTGTCCTGATCTTCGATCTTCAGGAGTCATATTTACGTTTATTTTTGGCCGATTTCCAGGTGTGATCAGGTACTATTTTGTCTTCCTCAGTACCTTAATCTGAAATAGGGTGTTGCGCTCCTCCTCCTCCAGCAGTGATTCGATGTAACGAATGGTTTTGCGGTAGCGGGGAATGATGTTGTATTTGAGGGCATTGACCCGTTTTTGCGCCTTGCGCTGCTCTGCAATAAGGCGGCTGAGGGCGATTTGATACTCTCCCATCCGTGCCAGCAGTAGCGCCGCTTCGGTCAGCTCCTTGCGCGTCTCATCAAAACTGGCGTCGGTGCCGAGCAGGCCGACAGGCTCCATTGTCAGCTTTTTTGCTGAAACAGCTGGGTACTCGACACCCCAGGCTGCGCCGGGGGATTATGTCGATCTGCAGGGTTGGCGAGGTGCCCAGCCCCGCTTGTTGCAGCGACCTGCTGCCCATACGTAGATGGGCGACGCTGAGCCAGTGGTACGCCTGTTTTAGTGCCTTGCGTGCATACTTGCGCTGCTTCCGATAGACACTGATACGCTCGTAAAGCAGCCGCGTGAGCAGCTCGCGCTTGCGCTCCAGCAACATATGTCCCTCTTCCAGGAACACCACCTGCCGCTTCAGGTTGAGCAGTGTGCTCTTGGTTGGGGGGGCTTTGATCAGTTGCTGCTGCGTCACCCCTACTCTCCACGATGGTGGTATTTGGCCAGATCGGTCTCATTTACCCGACTGAGAGAGTCTTTGGGGAACATGCTCAGCAGCTCCCAGGCAAGGTTGATGGTCTCGATGATGGTGCGATCCTCATCCTCTCCCTGAGCGATGAATTTTTTGTCGAACTCATCGGCAAAGCGCAGATAACGTCTATCCCGTTCCGACAACTCGTCAGCGCCGATGATGGAGCGAGGTTGCGGGTCTCCTGGGCTCTGGCATAGAGAGCGTAGAGCTGGTTGGCGACCCGTTGGTGGTCTTCCCGGGTGTCATCTTTGCCGATGCCGTCCTTCATCAGGCGCGACAGGGAGGGGGAGATGTCAACCGGGGGATAGATTCCCCGGCTGTTGAGGTCGCGGCTGAGCACGATCTGCCCCTCGGTGATATAACCGGTGAGATCGGGAATCGGGTGGGTAATATCATCTGAGGGCATGGTCAACACCGGCACCATGGTGATGGAGCCGTGGCGATCCCTGATTCTTCCTGAGCGCTCGTAGATCTCGGCCAGGTCGGAGTAGAGGTATCCCGGATAACCCTTGCGCGAGGGGACATCCCCCTTTGCTGTGGCCACTTCACGCAATGCCTCGGCGTAGTTGGTGATGTCGGTCATCACCACCAGCACATGACGGTCAAGGTCGAATGCCAGATATTCGGCGGCGGTCAGCGCCACCCGTGGCAGCGCCAGCCGCTCTACCGGAGGGTCATCCGCCAGGTTGATATACATCACCACGTTGCGAGAACGCCGGAGGAGGCGAACTCCTCCTGGAAGAAACGGGCGTCACTGTAGGAGACACCCATGGCGGCGAAGACGATGGAGAAGCTGCTCTCTTCATCCACCAGCCGCGCCTGGCGCACGATCTGGGCGGTCAGGCGGTTGTGGGGCAGGCCTGAGGCGGAGAAGATCGGCAACTTCTGCCCACGCACCAGAGAGTTGAGGCCGTCAATAGAGGAGATACCGGTTTGGATAAACTCCCGGGGATAGGTGCGGGCTGCCGGGTTGAGGGCGGAGCCGTTGACACTGCGGCGTATGCTGGAGACGATGGGGGGCGGCCATCCTTGGGTTCGCCAATGCCGGTGAAGACCCGGCCCAACAGCTCCGGGGAGAGGCTGATCTCCAGTGGCTGGTCAAGAAAGCGCACCCAGGTGTTCTCCAGGTCGAGGCCGTCGGTACCCTCGAATACCTGAACCAGCACCTCCTCTTCGGCGCTGCGAATCACCTGTCCGTTACGGCGGTTGTTCTGATAGTCGCATATACTGACACGGTCACCAAAGGCGACATGGGGAACGCCGGTGACGGTCAACAGGCCGCCCTGTGCGGAGGATACGGATCGATACTCCCTGGCGCTCATTCTGCGTGCTCCTTAAACTTGGCATATTCAAGCCGAATGTCGTGAAACTCCTGGAGAAACTCCTCAAGCATCACGCCTATCTGTTCCACCTGTTCACTGTCGTATGTCTGCTTGGCGCGACGTGCCCGGGCCAGCATCGGGAGTGCTGTCAGCTCCTGAACCGGTATTCCGATCTCAATCAATTCGGCACCCTTTTCAATAATGGTGAGGACCATGTCGAGAAGGGCAAACTGTTTCTCCGGTGAGGAGAAGGTGTCCACCGGATCGAGGGCGCTCTGCTGCAACACCCCCTCCTTGATCAGTGCGGCACCTTCCAGCTCCCAGCGCTGGGCGGAGGAGAGCGCTTCCGGCCCCACCAGGTTGACGATACGTGAGAGTTCGGCGTCACGGGCCAGTAGCGCCAGCGCCTGCCCGCGCCTTGCCCGCCAGCGCGGATCGATCTCCTTGTGCCACCACTCGGCGGCGGTATCGACGTGCTCGGAGAAGCTGTCAACCCAGTCGATAGCCGGGTAGTGGCGGGCGTCCGCCAGCTCTTTCGATAGCGCCCAGAAGGTCTGGATAATCTCCTTGGTATGGGCGGTCACCGGCTCGGAGAAATCCCCCCCCGGGGGTGATACCGCTCCGATCAGGCTCACCGACCCCTTACCGCAACTGAAGCTTTCAACCCGGCCAGCCCGTTCATAGAGGGCGGCAAGGCGGGATGCGAGGTAGGCGGGGTAGCCATCCTCCACCGGCATCTGTCCCAGCCGACCGGAGACCTCGCGCAGCGCCTCCGCCCAGCGGCTGGTGGAGTCGGCCAGCATCACCACATCATAGCCCTGATCACGATAGTACTCGGCCATGGTGAGGCCGACGTAGATCGATGCTTCCCGCGCCACCACTGGCATATTGGAGGTGTTGGCCACCAGCAGTGTGCGCTCCATCAGTTTGTGGCCGGAGTAGGGATCCTGCAGCTGGGGGAAAGTCTCCAGTACGTCGACCAGCTCGTTACCACGTTCGCCGCAGCCGACATAGATGACGATATCGGCATTGGACCAGCGGGCAATCTGCTGCTGCACCACGGTTTTGCCAGCGCCAAAGGGGCCGGGAACCGCGCCCTTACCCCCTTTCAAGAGTGGAAAGAAAGTGTCGAGTATGCGCTGACCGGTGATCAGCGGGGCTACACCATGATCCCGTCGTAGGTAGGGGCGAGGGGTACGCACGGGCCAGCGATGAAACAGCCGCAGCTTGCGAACCTGTCCCTGAGGGGTGCGGATGCGGGCGATGGTATCCTCCAGTCGGTAGTCGCCCTCGGGGGCCAGCTCGATCAGCTCTCCACGCTGAAAGTGAGCCGGAACAATAATACGGTGCTCTATCAGCCGAGTCTCCTGCACCGTTCCCAGCAGGGCGCCAGCGTTGATCCAGGTGCCGCATTCAAGCCCTTCACTGGGTTGAAACCGCCACTCCTTGACGCGGTCGAGGGAGGGGAGGCTGAGCCCGCGGGGAATATGGTCGCCTGCGGTGTCGAATATCTTCTCCAAAGGGCGCTGCACACCATCAAAAATGCTGCCGAGCAGCCCCGGGCCCAGCTCTACGGAGAGGGGCCAGCCAAGCCCCTCCACCGGGCCACCGGGGCGGATTCCCTCGGTCGGCTCGTAGGACTGTACCAGGGCGTTGTCGCCCTTGAGACTGATCACTTCGCCAAAGAGCCCCATCTCACCAATCATCACCTGCTCGCCGTTTCGTGCTCCCGGCATGGAGATAGTGACAATGGGGCCGTTGATTTCGCGGATGATGCCTGTTCTTTTATTACTCATGCCACCGTTTCCCTGCTCTCCTGGAGTGAACCCGTCGGCATCAACCGTTCAATAATCACCTGATGAAGGTGATCACTCAGCCGCTCTACCCGACCCTCATAGGTGTTGTTGAGGCGGATGCGGTTATCTTCGGTGCGTATCTGCACGCCGCCGATGGTTTCGATCGGGGTGGTACTGAGTATCAGCTGTTTATCAGGCGCCGCCTCCCGGGAGAAGCTCTCCCAGATCGGTTGCAGCCGCTCCATATCCCGGGTGTTGACCATCACCACCAGTTCCCGTTGCTGGAACAGCTTAACCCCTCGATGGATAAACACCTTGAGCAGCGGCAGGTACTCCTCGGAATTGTCGGTCAGCGTCTGCATCCGCTCGGTCAGCCGTTCCAGCACCGCCTCCACCAGATTCCAGCGCAGGTGATCCATCTCTTTGTGCAGCTTCAGCTCATTTGACTGAACCTGGCGGCGGTAGCTACGTTCGGCCTTGGATTTTGCAATCAGTACCTCCCGCTCTTCCCTCAGGTGCAGTTTGTCGTGGGCATCACGCAGGATATTATCGCGGCTGTGCTCCGCCCGTTCGCGATACTCCACCGCCAGGCGATTGGCGCGGCTCAGTATGGCCGATTCGAGTTCGTTTACCTGATCCACAATCAATCCTCACTTTCCAGTTGGTTGCCCAACAGCGCCTGAATCTGGGTGTCGACGACGCAGTAGCAGTTCTCCGGGTCATTCAGCGGTGGTACTTCTGTGACCACTATACGACCTCCCTCTTCACGAATCTGCTGCAGCATCGCAGGGTTGCGGCGGGAGAGTTCGCTGTCAATGATAATAAAAGCGTTCTGCTTGGTCTCCACCAGCTGTCTCAATATATGATCAAGCTCTGTTGTTGTCGGATCCGGCCAAGTCTCGAAACCGATCAGCTGAAAGCCGTCTGTCAGAGAGGCGTCGCCCATAAACAGCATCCGTGTCGCTGGGTGCTCATCAGGAGCCTGTCCGAGAATAGGCATCGTAGCGAGGGAAGCCCATTTTGAGTCATTTTTTTCGGTCATTTGAGGCGAATAGTTTCTCTTATTCAACGAAAATGAGCGGAAAAAAGGGCCAAAATGGGGTTTCCGCACGCCTACATGGATGTAGGTAGTTAGAGCAATGCAGGAGCAATTGCCGAGTAGATGTCCTATTCTCGGACAGGCTCCCTGGCAGTTCAGTCATTGCAGGCTCACAGCTTGTCGAGTAGCAGGATACTCATCACCAGACCGTAAATGGCAATACCTTCCGCCAGTCCCAGGTAGATGAGGGTACGGCCAAAAATCTCCGGTTTTTCTGCCAGCACGGCGAGGGAGGCGGCACCGATGGGCCCGACCGCAATACCGGCGGCGACAGTACTTAGTGCGGTGGGTATGCCCACGCCGATGATCGCCAGGCCCATGCCGAGGGAGATCTCTTTTGCCCCCTCTGCGGCAGCAGGGACCGCCGCCGTTACCTCATTGATACCCATGAATATCAGTACCGCCTGGGCGCCGACAAACAGTAGCAGATTAATGCCGACAGCTTGCTTGCGCCTGCGACCTGCGGTGGGGGTTTTTTGGGGGTGCAGTTCAATATAGATACCGGTGGCGATAAGGCCGGCAATACCGAATGTCATTAGCATAATCAGCCAGTACATGGAGTGCTCCTTGATGGTAAGAAAAATGATTGGGTGTTATTCGGGTGGTTCATTTTGCACCTCCGGTATTCAGCCTTAACGGTTTGAACTCCTGTCCGTCGCCGGCATAAAAACGGGAGAAACCCTCGTAGTATTCAAGACGCAAAACCTGAATGGTGACTATCGCCCCCTCCAGTACAAGAATAAAAATATTACCACCGATCACCATCAACCAGTGTCCGGCCCCTTCCATCATATCCGCAAGGGTGAATACCGCCACTGCCAGGGCGACATGGTTGAGGCTGAATGCCGCAACACGCAGAAAGGAGAGGGTGTTGGAGATGTAACCGGTAAGGGTTTCAAAGGTCTCAATTGCAGCGACCATCATCCGCTCGCCGGGGGTTGCCTTGGTCTCAATCAGCTTATAGGCGAGAAGCGTCAATAGGCTAAGGATGCTGAGCAGTGCCGGCAGAATACCGAAAGCGCCGTTTTTATAAAGGTTATATACGCCGCCAAGTACACTGAGGTAGAGGATGATGCTGACCACCCCGTTGGTTTCAAAGATGGCACTGTTGAAGTCACCCGAGACAAAGCGGTTGTGGATTGATAGCAGGGTAATGATGACGAGAAAACCGACACCCCAGCAAGGGCCATCGACAGCATGTAGAGAGGGTCGGAGAGGGGAGGGATCCAGACGGCATGGAACAGGTGCTCATAGCCGAAGAGACTGCCGTAGAGCACGCCGAAGAGCGAGGCGGAAAGTCCGGCGGCAATGGCAAATGGGGTGAACTTCTTCAGCTTTCTGCGGGCGGCCAAGGCGACCAATATAATGACCGCACCGTGGCCGATATCGCCGAACATCATGCCGAACATGGCTACGAAGGTGAGGGCGAAGATAATGGTTGGATCGATCTCACCATAGCGGGGTATGCCATACTGTTTGACCAGCGTGGCGAAAGGGGTCATCAGTTGGTTTTTGGGAATGTAGCTGGGAACCAGGTGGCGCTCCTCTCGTGAAGGGTTTCTGGTATTGAGCTGGAAGGGATTCTCCAGAGCGCTCTTCAGTGCCGCTTCCGTCGGCGCCACCTCCCGGGCCGGCATCCACCCAGTGATGATCGAAAGGTGGCCGGAGCTGCGGGCCGCGTTCTCCATGCTGACAAAGGGTTCAGCAAGGGCGAGGGTCTCTTTTGCCTCCTTCAGTGTCTGACGCAGCTCATTACCGCAGGCGATCATCGCCTCCGTCTCATCACTCCACTCATGGGTGATTTTCTCACGACGCATCTCCAGCTCGGCCCGCACTTTTTCCGGTTCGTTGCGCAGTTCGGGTGGTATCGGCAAAGGGCGGAAGCCCGCCGTATCCAACACCGAGTTCATCTCCTCTACATGATCGCCCTTGAGTCCAAGGACGATAATATGGGCGTTCTCCTCCTGCTCCATATAAGTGAATAACAGATAATCGGCAAGGCCGATAGCCTCTTTCAGTTGGGCGACATTCTCCCGCGGCAGCATGCCGACGTGGATGTCGAGAAACAGCTTCTCGCCCTGCAGCAGGCTAAGGTCAATATTGAGTTCGACGAAGTTGTCCAGCGCCTGACTAAGCTGGTTGACCATGCGCTCATCATCTCCAAGGCGGCGAAAGGCCTCCTCATAGGCGGAACAACGCTTCCACACCTCACCAAGCCAGTCGTTGGTGATGGCCAGTTTGGCTTCCGGAATGACATGCAGCTGGCTGACATCGATCTCTTCCGGTAGGTTGATATGGTCCTCGATCTTTTGCAGGCGGGAGCAGGCCTGGTAGTAGATCTGGCGGTATTCAACACCCGGGATGTTGGGAAAACTCTCCGCATAACAGCTCCGGTAGTCGGGACTGAATACCTCCCTCTCCGCCAATGTCAGGGAGACCAGCGGCAGGTCCTCGGTAAGCACCTGCAGCATGACATGTTTCATCGCCAGGGGCTTGAACATCAGTGATGGCCCCCGTGTGAACGGTCGATGCCGGGTGGAATATTCGCCGCCTGACGAATCAACGCTTCATCAAGGTCAAGAATCCGCCCCTGGACAATGGCGTAGACCCGCTGCAGATCGATCTCACGCAACATCAGGTAGGCGAGGCTCCGTGTCACTGCGGAATCGCTGTGTTGCAACAGCTTACGTGCCTGGTAGGCGGTTTCGGCAGTCATCTCCTGCTCTGCAGCTATTGGGTCTGAGGTGTCGGCCAGGCGCTCCTTCAGGCTGCCGGGAAGTGCATCAAGAACTTGTTCGACACTCTCCATGTTGACCATCTTTTTCAAGCGGTCCGACTGCAGGTGTCGGCCAGAGGGTACGAGCAGGTAATAGGTTTTTGTTGGTGAGAGTTCATAATTGAAGCGGTAGCGCAGCAGCCAGGGGAGGTTCTGCTGGTCGATCAGGCTGCCGATCAGTCTGGCAAGAGGTTCTCGATCCGTATCATTCACCATCCGGCAACGTTTGAGCAGTCCGGTGTAGTAGCGCTGGTCGATGGTGGCATCAAGGGAGAAGGGCTCATTTTTCTCTTCGTAGACCCGCCGGGCCTGCTGGGCGATGTCACCATAAGGCGTCTTCTCCAACAGACGCAGCAGTTCGGGAATGGTTTCGGTACGTAGCAGCTTCTCATGGGGCAGGCTGATCAGTGCCGGAAGATCCTGCAGGTTATCCAGCAGCTGTTCGTAAGAGAGTCCTTGAATTTTCCCCCGAATCAACGCCTTCAGGTTGTAGAGTTCGAACTTGCGTGCCCAGTGGATGAGTACACTGCGGGAGGTGCCGTCGAGGGGGCGCAGCAGCACTGACAGCTCACTCATCAGAGTGTGAATCAGCGCCTGTTCCGCCGCCCGGTTGAGCATCATTTCTGAAACACCCTGCTCAAGAAGCTCGGTAAGACTGAAGGCCTTTCCCAGCTCCTCCACCGGCTGCTGCATCAGTGCTTCCAGATCACTGTTGGAGATTAGTCGGCCTGACATCACCGAGGCTCGGGTTTTGAGGTAAGTATGAGTGGTGGCGGCGCTCATGATGGGTTGGAATGGTTAATCGCCCACCTCAGGGTCAATCAGTAACTGGAAAGCAGCGGCCAGCGCCTCCTCTTCGCGCTCTTCGGCAATACTCCGGAGGTGAGTGTGACGCTCGTCGTAGCGACGCTTAATTTCACTGATGGTCTGCTCCGCCCGACTCTCTGCCCTTTCGATAAATGAAGCGTGCAGCTCAGGTATCCGCGCCTCGAACCGGCTCTCTTCCGCCCGCGCCTCCTGCAGTGCGCTCTGTATGATCTTCTCGCGCTCCTCATCCGCCTGCCGGGCAATTTGTTCGGCTCTGAACTCAGCATCGAGGAGGCGTTGCAGTGTCTTATCCATAGGCAGTACTCATTAAGGGTTACCACTCAGTAACTATTCAGTTCACCCCTGAAATCCGTCATTTCTGTGTTATAAAATGATCATTTAGCCATGTAAACTCACATTTTTTGCCTTGAACTGACAGATTTCAGGGGCAATCTGAACAGTTACTGGCGATCTCTTTGCGGTGCTGAATAGTTACTCCACTCATTATTCTAGTGGAGTCTAACGTTTTTACCTGCTATTGCGCTTGCGGTAGATCAGTTGCTCTTTTATTCCTATCTTTTTCGTCTCCGCTAATCCGTCTCCAGTCAGATAAGAATTATTCAGTGCCATCCGAAAACAGCACGTTTTGGACGCAGAGGTCGCAAAGTACCCAGAGACTGTCTACTTTAAAAAGTAAAAAGTTTTTT
>MOXF01000040.1_pt1 | contig 14921 bp, 27 predicted proteins | sample 1471201 | NCBI WGS metagenome assembly MOXF01 (sample SAMN05358035, study PRJNA327811) | mollusc metagenome | isolation source: Phylotype B (NB1) bacterial symbionts from gill | host: Thyasira cf. gouldii | place: Canada: Bonne Bay, Newfoundland | collected 2010-08
CGGGGCGTGAAGGGCGATGAGCTCTGGACCCAGCTTTCACGAGTGTACGCCTGGCCTCGGATGCGCTGTGCTGAGATCTACCGGGTTGCCACAGGAGGTCGCCGGGAAAATTGCTGAGGGGAAACAGATAGAGGGCCATATTGAACTTCATGGTGTCACCTTTAAATATCCGGAACAGGAGGAGTTATTACTACGGGGGATCTCCCTCGATATCCCACCAGGAGGCTCTGTTGGCATTACCGGCATCAATGGTGCCGGCAAGAGTACGCTGATCTCCATCCTTATCGGTTTTATTCAGCCACTGGAAGGGGAGGTTATTCTCGATGGAAATCCATTGCAGACACACGACCAGGAGTATCTGCGCCAACAGATCGGCTTTATGCCTCAAAACGGTATCCTCTATGAGGGCAGCATCCTTGAAAATATGACTCTGTTTCGTGAGGGCGATGTGTTGGAACACGCCATTGAACTCTCTCGTGAACTTGGGCTGGATGAGATCATCGCCACTATGCCGGATGGACTCGACACTCTCATCGGTGGGTCGGCGGTAGATGCTCTCTCTGAAGGGGTAAGGCAGAAGATTGTGATGGTGCGTTCACTGGTTGGTCATCCCAAGGTGATTCTGTTTGATGATGCCAATGCCAGCTTCGACATCAAGAACGATGCCAAACTGTTGCGCATGATGAAAAAGTACCGGGGAGAGCGGACGATGGTGGTGGTCTCTCACCGGCCCTCTTTTCTGCGTCTTTGTGATCGTCAGTTTGAGCTGCACAACGGTGTGCTGCAACAGCAACGCGCAAATAAGCTGCAGATGGTATTCAATCGATGAATACAACAACCGGCGACAGTAAAAAAGTGTGGCCCACAATCCTCAGTGAGGAGTTGGCGGATGCCCTTCGCCATAACCGGGTCGAGTCATTTAAAACCACCTCTCTCTTTGCTGGCTGTCTGCTTCCTCTAGTGAAGGCGCTGGGCTGGCACCAGTATGCACGGGAGCTGGTAGAGGCATTGCCCCACTTCTCTGAAGATATTAACCTGGTTGATCTTCGCAACATTCTAGTGACTCTCGGTTATGAGAGCGCTCCGAAAAAAATCCGGCTGGATGAAATACGGTCAGAACTCTACCCTGCGCTCTTCGTCGGTAACCGCGGCCAGGTTCTGGTGCTTGTTGAACACCTGGGTGACAAGATTCGCTACTTCGATGCGGTGGCCAATACCTATAAGGAGCAGCAAGCGCAACCGATAAGGGGTACAGCCTACCTCTTTACCGATAAGCACCCGAGCCATTCAGGTGAGGTCAAGCAGGCGGGTGAGGCATGGTTTACCCGGCTTATCAGACGTTTTCAGCATCTGCTATGGCATCTGTTCGCGATGAGTTTCCTGATTAACCTGGTGGCGCTGGCAGTACCCCTGTTCATCATGATGGTCTATGACAAGGTGATCGGTGCAGGTTCAATTGAGGCGCTTCCGATGATGCTCGGAGGTATTATCTCCGCCCTTGTTGCAGACATGGCTTTACGATATCTGCGGGCCAGACTGCTGGGTAATATGGCAGGGCGTTTGGACTATCTGATCGGTGTGGAAACATTCAAACAGCTGCTTCATCTGCCACCGCTGTTTACCGAGCGCTCATCCGCAGCATCACAACTCTCACGGCTGAAGCAGTTCGATTCGGTGCGGGACTTTTTTACCGGCCCCAACGCGACCTTGTTGCTTGAGTTACCCTTTGTGCTGCTCTTTATCATTGTCATTGGATTGATTGCCGGCCCTGTAGCCTGGTACCGATAGCTATGCTAGCGGTTTATATCGCCTTTGGTATGATCTGGCTCCCCACCAGTGCCAATCGGGGTATCCGTTCCGGACGCTCCCGCAATGATCGGCAGCAGATCCTCACTCAGACCCTGGATGGGCGGCATGAGATTAAGGGTGTGGGCGCTGAAACGGTCTGGCATGAACGTTTCCGTGAGTTTTCCGGCGAGGCGGTGATTGCCAATTACCACACCACAGTATCCAACTCTGTGCTGCAATCCTTTGCTCAGGGCACTATGACCATTGCCGGTGTTGCCGTCATTACCATCGGCGCCTATCGGGTGATGATGGGGGATATGAGTATAGGCGCGCTGATCGCCACCCTGGCACTTATCTGGCGTGTGCTGGGGCCTATTCAAAACGCCTTTCTCAGCTTCAGTAAGTTTGAGCAGGTCTCCAATGCGATCAGACAGATCAATCAGCTGATGACCCTTGCAGTGGAACGCCACAGTGGGCGCTCATCCTGATGATGACTGATCTGAAGGGCAAGGTCAGCATCGACCGGGTCAGTTTTCGCTACGGCCCTAATCAGGATCCCGCACTGCTAGGTGTTACCTTCGGTGTGGAGCCGGGTGAGATGGTCGCCGTGATGGGGCAGACCGGCTCCGGCAAGTCCACCCTGATCAAACTGATTGCCGGGATGTATAAGCCCCAGGCGGGTTCGTTGGCGATGGATGAGTTTGATATTCGTCAGCTCAATGCTATGGATCTGCGCCGGGCAATAGCTACGTGCCCCAGCAGGCTAAGCTGTTCCACGGCACCATCGCACAGAATATGCGCCTTAATAATGTGTTGGCGACTGATGAGGAGCTGGAGCAGGCCTGTATTGGTGCCGGTATACTCGATGATATACGCAGGTTGCCCGACGGTTTTGATAGCCGCATAGGTGATAAGACCACCGATCGCCTGCCGCCGGGATTTGTTCGTGGGCTCTCCATGGCGAGGGCGTTTCTTCGCCCCACCCAGATCATCCTGCTGGATGAGCCAGGTGCATCACTGGATATAGATAGTGATAAGAGATTAGTTGCACAACTGAAGTACCTAAAGGGCAAAAAGACCGTCATCATGGTTTCACATCGGCCCAGCCATGCACTTCTTGCCGACAAGGTGGTTATTTTGGAGCAGGGTGCTGTGAGCTTTATCGGCAAGTCTGACGAAGCGGTACAAATAATTCTGGAGAGTGCGAAATGAAAGAGGACAGCATTGTTTTCGCAGAAGAGAGCAGCGCCGCTCTGCCGAGAGCCCGGGCGCACTACCTGGCACAGGCTATACAACTAGAGGAGCACTCACCGAGACGGGTTATCACCCTGGGTGTGTTGACAACAATCTTTCTGTTGGTCTCTCTATTCACTTTTGGCGGGTTGACCCGGGTAAGCGAGGTGGCGATAGCCGACGGTGAGGTGATACCTGCAGGATTGATACAGAATGTGCAGCACCTGGAAGGGGGTATTGTCACTGAGCTTCATGTACGTAATGGTGATCGCGTCAAAGCCGGTGATATTTTGGTGATCTTCGCCACCTCTGCATCAGAATCCGAACTCAAGCAGATGTTGGTGCGGCAGGCGAGTTTTACACTCCAGGGTGAGCGGCTGCAGGCCTGATTGAGCAGCGGGAGCCCTCGTTTGGAGCACTTCCGGAGGAGCATAGGGAACTGGCCGAAAAACAGCGCACAATCTACCTGGCCCAGGTCAACAGCTTCAATAGTGAACTTGCCATCATCGATAGCCAGATCGAGCAACGGCGTTCGGAGATCTCCGGCAAGCAGAATCAAGTCGCTTCCCTGCGTAAGGAGCTGGTCATCTATCAGGAGCAGGTTGCCATTAGGGAAGAGTTGTCGAAAAAAGGGACAGTATCCCGTACCGAACTGCTTGGTTCACGCTCACGGCTGGCGGAGGCCCGGAGTGAACAGCGCAAGGCGATGGATGATGTCATTGTCGCCCGCACCGCTTACCAAGAGAGCAAGCAACGGAGGCTGGAACTGTATGCCAGAAAAAACCAGGAGATAGAGTTGGAGGCAGGCACCGTTGCCAACGAACTGGCAGAGGTCAGCAGTAGCCTGATCCGGCTGCGTGATCGCGTCAAACGTCTGAGAGTACGCGCTCCAGTCAGTGGCATTGTTCAGGGGCTCTCCATAAGCAGCGTTAATGAAGTGGTAGCCCCGGGCCATATGATTACCCAGATCGTTCCGGTACAGGATGAACTGATTATTGAAGCCAGGATCAAGCCCCAGGATATCGGCCATGTCCATACCGGGCAGACAGCAAAGGTAAAATTCACCAGTTATGACAGCGCCCGTTTTGGCAGCCTGGATGGAACGGTTGACCGCTTGTCGGCATCCACCTATCTGGATGATGAGCATAACCCTACTATCGGGCGGAACTCAAGCTGGAGAGAAACTACCTTGGCGATAACTCCGAACAGCTGAAAATTCTCCCGGGAATGACCGTAACGGCGGATATCCGTACTGGCGAGAAGAGCATACTTGACTATCTGATGAAGCCGGTCACCCGCGGCTTCTCCAATGCATTCAAGGAGCGGTGAATATACCCCTTGGGCGATGTGTCTGAACCGTTGTCGGTATTGGCTGCAAATAAACACGTATGAATGCAAATATTTAAAAATGGCTTTGCACATTAGTAGGAGCGAACTTGTTCGCGAAGAACTCCCTACGGAGCTAATCGCTAGCAAGTTCGCGCCTATCTATGTTTGCGACACCCTTGGTGTGGTGATGAGGTTTTAGCACCCGGCAAATAACATCCTTTACTTCTTTGTGTAGCGTTCAGCAGTTCACGTTTTTCCCTTCTCCTGCAGCAGCATCCGCCATTTTGTGACTCATGCTGAAGTTTTCTCCCCTATCACCCAATAGATTTAAACCAGACAAAAGAGCGGAGGAGCCTGGAGATGAGAAAAACAGCAGCTTATCTATCAGCAATTATACTGCTCGGAATTTCGGGTGCCTTGCAACCTGCGTCAATAGATCAATACATGCAACTCAGCAGCTTAACATCATCAAATTCACAAGCGGTGGTGAGTGTGAAAGAGAGTGGGAAAGTTTTGAGAAAGAGGGGCTTGGATGGAATTTCACGCAGAAAGCTGAAGAGCACCATCTTACTCGGAATGCTGCTTGGAAGCAGGTCATCCGGGTGAGCTGAATAGATACTGTAACTACTCAGCAACTCCAACCTACTGCTTACTCAATGTCATTAACTTAAGCTTAATACCATGGTCATCCCTGCATAGGTTGGAACCCAGTGGTCGAACTTCCCTTTTTCCCATCATACCCGTGCAGGCGGGTATCCAGCGCTACGGAGCGCTGTCCCCTGGATTCCCGCCTACGCGGGAATGACGAGCCTGAAGTTTACGGGAATCTTCCACCTAAGTTAATGGCATTGACTGCTTACTGATCGGACTTACCGGCAGCTATGGCCGCGAACAGTTTCATGTAATCTCCGTAACCTTCACTCTCCAAATCTTCCTTTAAAACAAGGCGCAGGGAGGCCGAGTTCATGTAGTAGCGCTGACCGGTGGAGGCCAGCCCATCGTTGAAAACATGACCAAGACGAGAGTCACCAATACGGCTGCGCATCTCAGTACGTGTAGAGAATAGTTTTCGATCCATTTTTTCCGTCACTACATCTACCGCAATAGGACGGGAGAAGCTGGGCCAGCCAGTTCCCGATTTGTACTTGTCGGTGGAGGAGAATAGGGGTTCGCCGGTAACGATATCCAAAATAACTAGGGTCAGATACACGTTACGTGGTTATAGCATTTAATTTGTATCTGACCCCAGTTATTATGACCCCAGTTATTTAAATCAGACTACTGCTATTATCATGGCTAAACAGGGAATAAGGGATAAGACATGCTGAAAATTGAAGAACATACAATGGATAGCTGGGATGGAACACCACTCTTCTATCGTTCATGGAAACCGGAAGAGAGGATTCAGCGCGCTATCATTCTTTTTCATCGGGGACATGAACATTCTGCACGCTGGCAGGATGTCATTGAAAAACTGGACCTCCCGGATATTGCTTACTTTGCTTGGGATGCCCGCGGTCATGGTCACTCTCCGGGTGATCGAGGTTATGCCAAAAATTTCAGCTGCTTGGTTAAAGACGTAGATACCTTTGTACGCCATATATCTACCTCAGAAAACATTCCCTACAAGAATATTATTGTACTAGCCATAGCGTTGGCAGCGTATTGGTGAGTACCTGGGTTCATGATTTTGCCCCCCAGATCAGAGGACTTGTTCTCGGCAGTCCCGCACTTCGAGTTCGACTTTATATCCCCTTTTCCATTCCTGCATTACGATTCGCCTCCAAACTGAGGGACAAGTTATTCATATCCAGCTATGTGAAGGGAAAACTCCTTACCCATGATCCCGAGAAACAGCGAGCCTATGATGATGATCCTCTCATTACCCCAAAAATCGCAGTAAACATCTTGCTTGAACTTTATGATGCAGGGACACGGTTAATACATGATGCGGGTGCCATTACCTTACCCACTCTTATACTAACGTCCGGTGCCGATTTTGTGGTCAAGCAGTCGGCGCAAAGAAGTTTCTACAATGGTTTAAGCAATCTTCGGAAGGAGATGCAGACCTTTCCCTGATTTTTCCACGATACGTTCAACGAAAAAGACAATCATCTACCGATTGCCAAGGCCCGCATATTCATCATGGACCTATTTGACCGACCAGTGGAACGACAAAATCTGCTGGATGCGGATATCAAAGGATATACCAAGAAAGAATTTGACGCACTAAGCAGACCATTATCATCCCTATCTTTCAAAAAATATCTCTTCAGGATTAACAGGTTGTTGATGAATACGGTCGGCAGGCTCAGTCAGGGTATACAGGTCGGCTGGAAAACCGGATTCGATTCCGGCTCCATGCTGGATTATGTTTACCTTAATAAGGCACATGGTATGACGCCTATTGGCCGTCTTCTCGACCGAATCTATCTGGACAGTCCCGGCTGGGCCGGTATTAGACAACGCAAAGTCAATCTTGAACGACTGCTCACCTGGGCAATTGATCAACTGTTAGCAAAAGATGATGAGGTGCGAATAGCCGATATCGCCACTGGCCAGGGCCGCTATGTTCTGGATGTATTAAAAACATACGAGGACAAGCCTGTCTCCGCACTGCTTCGTGACTACAGCGATGTCAACATTGAAGCCGGACGGATGGCTGCAAAGAAAATGGAACTGGCGAATGTCACTTTTGAGCAGGGCGATGCCTTCGATGGCAAGCTCGAGGCCTGTCTACCCAACAAACCAAACATCGGTATCGTTTCAGGTCTCTATGAACTCTTTCCTGAGAATGCACCTATCAAGGAATCACTCAAGGGCTCAGTCGGGCCATTGCCCCAGGGGGATATCTCATCTATACCAACCAGCCATGGCACCCCCAACTGGAGTTTATCGCACGCGTCTTATCAAGCCACCGGGATGGAGAACCCTGGGTGATGCGATGCCGAACACAACAAGAGATGGATCAACTGGTGGAGAATGCCGGTTTTCTGAAACTGACCATGGAAATCGATGATGAGGCATTTTCTCTGTTTCAATAGCTCAAAGACAAACAGAGCATAGCCTTGATTAGCATTTACCAGCTCAAGCCGCGCTTTCAAGCACTGTTACGCCCCCTATGTCGCTGGCTGGCGCAGAATGGCGTAACGGCAAACCAGGTAACCATAGCTGCCGTAGTTCTATCCGCACTTGGCGGAATTTGGATCCTCTGGAGTCCTACCTCACCCTGGGTACTGATAGCCTTGCCGGTCATCCTGTTTATCAGGATGGCGTTGAACGCCATTGATGGCATGCTTGCACGCGAATTTGCCATGAAAAGTCATCTGGGTGCCTTGCTCAACGAAATGGGTGATGTTGTGGCGGATACCTGCTATATCTGCCGTTGGCCCTTCACCCCGATGTACCACTATGGGGAATGGTTGGACTCGTATTACTCGGCACCATGGTGGAGATGATTGGTGTAGTTGCTGTCCAGATAGGTACTGAAAGGCGTTACGATGGCCCATTCGGTAAAAGCGACCGTGCTTTTGCGGTAGGTCTGTTGGCATTATTATTGGGGCTCAACATACCTATCGGCACTTGGATTGGTTGGTATTTAACACTGGCCATCATTCTATCCATTCTCACCCTTGTGAACAGAGGGAAAAAAACCCTTGATCAATCGGGATCGGCAACGTGATCAACTTGCCGCCTATAGCTACAACAATCACCATCACAGGCCTCTATGGCCTGCTACTCTTTTCCACACTACTCATCCTGCTGCTAAAACGCATCTATCCTGAGACCGACTTCACCGAAGTAACCACTAGAACCAACTCCTGGTGGGTCATGATCAGCCTGTTCTCGCTGGCGATTATCCTGCAACGAGGACCGGCCATCGCCTTCCTTGGCTTTATCAGCTTTCTGGCTTTCAAGGAGTACCTCTCGCTCATACCTACCAGAAGGCTGATCACAAGGTGTTGTTCTGGGCATATCTCTCCATACCTCTCCAGTTTTTATTGGGTCTATACCTATTGGTATGGAATGTTCATCGTCTTCATACCTGTCTGGATCTTTTTGCTACTCCCCCTGCGCATGATAACCATTGGTGCTACGGAATGGTTTTCTGAAAGCAGCGAGCATCCTCCATTGGGGTTTGATGATCACCGTATTCAACTTAAGCCATGCGGCATACCTTTTGTCTCTACCGAAAATTGACAATCCCGTTGCTGGTAGTGCAGGACTACTATTGTTTCTAGTTATCCTGACTCAGCTGAACGATGTCGCCCAATATGTATGGGGAAAAACGCTGGGACGAAAAAAAATAGTGCCTGCTGTCAGTCCTGGAAAAACCTGGGCAGGATTCCTGGGCGGCATGGCAACGACAGCACTGGCAGGTTTCCTACTGGCTCCCTACCTTACCCCGCTGACGGCTGGCATCGTTTGTTAGCTGGCGCCATTATCGCGACCTCGGGTTTCGTGGGTGATGTCGTTGTCTCGGCCATCAAACGTGATCTTGGCGTCAAGGATTGCAGTACGCTCATTCCTGGCCATGGCGGCATACTTGACCGCGTGGACAGCCTCACGGTAAGCGCTCCTGTTTTTTTTCACTATATCTTCTATCTTTACTATGGCCCTACGATTGAGTCATAGTCATTCATTCAATGCCTCCCCCTCGGCACCGCCTCTTTTCAAAGAACGAGCCCTGTGGATCGTCCTGCTCGGGCTGTTTTTTTTTCCTGATCTACGGCAGCGCCAATGAAATATCCGCTGTTACTGCCCCCCACCCCAGCTTTTATTGGCAATGGGAACGCAACATTCCATTTATCCCGGAATTAATTCTCCCCTATATGTCGTCCGACTTGGTCTTCGTCATCGCATTATTAGTAGCTCCCACCCGACTAGACATACAAAAATTGGGCATGCGCTAGGTTTGGCGATTATCATATCGGCACTATTTTTTCTCATCATGCCTCTTCAGTTCAGCTTTGAACGCCCTGCGGTATCCGGCTGGCCCTTCGGGTTATTCGAACTTCTTAGCTTGGACAAACCCTACAACCAGTTTCCGTCACTCCACATCAGCCTGGGTTTTCTAGCCTGGCTCGAGATCCGCTTGAGACTAAAAGGCATCGCCGGTCGACTCGTTAGCCTCTGGTTTATATCCATAGCGGCATCAACGCTTCTCATTTATCAGCATCACGTAATTGATTTAATTGGCGCCATTGTCGTGACTTTCCTGTTATTCCATCTCATTCCTCCAACGGGCCGGGGAAGCATTCCTTTGAACTTCATCACCCCCAGACATCTGCATATGGCTCTGCGATATCTTGTTATCGCCACTGCGGTCGTCATCGGGGCATTCAACACTGAACCCGCAATTGTCTTGATTTTGGGATGGATTGCCGTTTCCCTCATTGGCGTATCAATCAGCTACACCACCGGATTTAACGGGTTCATGAACAAAAAAAGAGGGCATTATCCCCTGACCACATGGATTTTATTTTGGCCCTTCATCATTGGAAGCAGACTCAACTGGTATTTCTGGAAATCTCGCATCCCGTTAATGGCAGAGATCCAACCCGGAATATGGATAGGCGCCAGCCCGGCTGTAAATCACTGGCGGCAATTGAAGGAGTCTGGGATCAATACAGTAATCGATCTGGCCCCGGAACTGAGTTCAACCGTACCCGATGAAATGAGATACCACCATTTGCCCCTTCTGGACATTGCCATCCCGGCCCCGGAACTGCTACATGAGGTAGCCCGAAAAATTCATCAGCAACAGGCTTCCGGCGGCATCTATATACATTGTGCTTTAGGCATGTCTCGAAGCGTACTTGGCGTCAGCGCCTGGATGATGATGCAGGGAGCTTCCCGGGAAGAGGCGTTGGACAGAGTTGATCAGGTCAGACCAGAGCGTGTTGCTAGACCCTATATCACGATATCCCTGGATCTATATGAGCAATACCTAAAAACATCTAAAACAACTGTCTGCAAAGAGCCCGGGTAAAGATGAGGTACATATTACGGTTACTTTTTTTCATATTGGTTGTCCGCCCGCTCATCTATGTCATTCTGGGACTGAATATCCGGCATAGCGAGCGGTTGCCAAAAAAGGGCCCCGCCATCATTATTGCAAACCACAACTCACACCTTGACGCATTGGTATTGATGTCATTACTGCCACTCCAAGTATTACCGTCTCTAAGACCCGCTGCCGCAGGCGACTATTTCCTCCGTAATCGTTGGCTTGCCTGGTTTGCAAAGGAGATCATCGGTATTGTTCCCGTAAGCCGCAACTATAAAGGAGGGAATCCTCTAGCCGGATGCTTTGAGGTCTTACGTACAGACCAAATCCTGATTCTTTTTCCGGAAGGCTCCAGAGGTGAACCGGAAATATTGCAGCAATTGAAGCAAGGCGTAGGAGTTATAGCTAGAAAATTCCCCGATGTTCCCATAATCCCCGTATTTCTACATGGACTGGGCAAGACACTGCCAAAAGGCGAGATGGTTCTAATACCCCACTTCTGTGATGTATTTGTAGGCGAACGAATCCTTCACACGGACAACAAACAAAACCTCATGGAGACAATCGACCACTCTCTAAAAGCTTTAGCGAGCAAGGGCACCTTTCCAACATGGAAACTAGCTATGGGCACTCCCGCACAAACATCGAGTTCGTTGCCGGAAACGGCTGTCATGTGGTCAGTAATCAGCGTGGCTATACGCATGAACTGTGCGATGGTTTCTGCCCGGATCGGGTGATCGAATTATGATTGGAGAGGGGATGCCTTAAGTAATTGCATCCAGGTTGCGTCCATTTTCTGTTCCAGCAGACAGGCCGCTGCCGGGTTGCCTGTGAATGGCTTATCGGTGAAGGTGTTGACCTGAATTAGGGGAATGGTCTTTGGCATGATCTATTCCGTTTCCTGTTAGATCAATGAGCTGAAGGCTAACTTGTGGCAAGTGCAGGCGCCCTACCAGTAGTTTGACGTTTGGGTTAAGATGGTATTACGCTATAAACATCGTCACATTGACAGTCGGCCAGACCGGCAGAATATTGAAAAAATCCCACAAGGAACCTGAAACTAAACTTACCCCACTCACCTCAAACAATACACCGCCATCCCTGTCGGTAAATAAGCAGCACCTCTTACCCTACCTTTCATCGCTGCTGGATGATCTTGAATATATCGAGCAGTTCCCGAAATATCACCCGGAAGGGAATGCCTTATACCACTCCCTGCAAGTTTATCAGCTGGCTAAAGAAGCAACGGATGACCCGGAGCTATGGGCGGCAGCTTTATTGCATGATGTAGGTAAAACAATTGCGACAAAGGGGCATGAGAAATTGGGTAGAGAGATGCTACAGGGCCTGCTGTCACCCAAGATCTGCTGGCTTGTCGAGCATCATCTACACCTGCTGACCATCCCCAAAAGAACCCGAAAGCGATTGCAGGGGACTACGGCGCTCCATGAGCTGGAGCAGTTGCGCTGCTGGGATCTTGGCGGCCGGAAAAGGGAGTGCTCCGTCCCTGCTCCAGAGAGGGCAATAAGCTCCATTCTGGAACACTATTCGGTCATATCCTCACCTCAAAGCGATGATATCTACTCACGCTTGATTACCACTTAATCTTCATTACTGCCTACGCGCAATAATTGCGCTCCAAAAACGGTTCAGAACCGTAATTCAATGAGACAAAATAAATCCAATGGAACACATACCCGGTTGCGCACCCTGCTGGTGCAGGAGGCTGCCCGCCTTATGTACGAAGAGGGCGTAACCCAATACCTCGATGCCAAACAGCTGGCCGCCAAACGGCTTCTCGGGCGAGGGCAGGGCAAGCGGATGCGCTTTCGGCCGAAGATCTTCCATCCAACGGGGAGATAGCCGATGAGTTGCAGCTATTGGCTCGATTTCACGAAGGTGACAAAAATCAGCAACAGCTCTTTCAGATGAGAGTTGTCGCCCTGGAGATGATGGAAGCACTGGCGAGCTTCACCCCAAGATTAATCGGTTCTGTCAGCACCGGGCGGGTACGTAAAGGCAGTGATATTGATCTACACCTTTTTGTCGATCACATCGAACTAGTGGAGGACTGTTTGAACCAGCTGAACTGGCCCTTCGAAACAAAGCGAGTATGCATACAAAAGAACAGCAGGATTACGGAATATAGCCATATTTATCTGCACAGAGAGTTCCCCGTTGAACTGAGTATCTACCCCACAACGGAGGTTCGAGTCAGAGGGCGAAGCAGTACTGATGGCAAGCCCATTGTCCGAATCAGTCCCGATAAATTGATACAGGTTTTACTGTGCGAGCATGGTGAGGCCTGGAATGAATACTTGAGTGGGGAGCAGGTTGAGCTTAGGCATTAAAATCAGCTGCCGCCCCCTTTGGGGGTGGTAGCTGATTGTCCGGGGTGGCCGTAATGAAATCGCGACCGGTGTTCGAAAAGATGAAAAACACGCGTGATGATAGCCAATATATAGATAAGGCCTGCTCACACCTACACCTAATCGCCTAGAAGTAGCTCACTCATTGCATAAAGTTTCTGGCGGTCGTCTTTAGGCAACTTAGAATAGACGGTCAACAGTTCCCGCATATCCTCGGGGAGAGCCTCACAGAAACCGTGTTCGATATGTGATTCATCGAGCCAGCCTTCCTGTTTCTGCAGATGCTTTTCACAACGCCTGACCAATCGGTCGGAAATCGTCTTGAACGGATTGGCCCGATACTTCTCTAACTGCTCGACTGAGAGTTGCATAGCCTTCAGTAATTCCAGAAGCTCACCAGCCGATTCCGCTTCATTGATCACCAACATCAAGTTGCGATAACGGGTGCTTTGCAGGGAAGAAGCCGTGGGTGATCCAACGCCGTAGGTGATCCAGCATGGGTCAGCACCGACCGCCTTGCTGAATTGCAGTGTCTCTTCAACCCCTGGCGTGGAGGCACCGGTTTCAAAGTTGTTGATTCGACCACCACTCCACCCGAGACGTTCGCTCAGTGTTCGGCTGTTGCTCTCCTTGGCCATCAAGCGGGCCTGACGGATGCGTTTACCGATCTTGACGTATAAGGGATTACGATTTGAGGTGCCGCTTTTGGCACGAGAATGTTTTTGTTTCATGCTGCCAGTTTAACAAAATCCAAATAATTTGGAATTAATCCTTGCAATGTCTGAGTTGTGAGCTATTATGCATCGCAATTGAGATAAACGCGGTGGAATGTACCGCCTCAGCAATCGGATTTATTTACAAGAAAACCATGACTTCATTACGCACACATCACATACCAGCACTGCACGCAGGCATTTGTCGCCTCGCGTCCAGCCGTGCGTGTGCGTTTAGCGTGCTAGGCATGCCCGGTTTGAACTCAAGGAATCTTGAACAAGCCATGACTGATTACCGTCCCGAAAACTGGAAAGGGAATGGCATGACGTAACCTCCACAGGACATTTCCGGGAGGTTACCTGAACAACCAGGCACCTCCCGAGGATCTACAAGAACCCCGGTTGGTGCATAGAACGCACTGTCGGGGTTTTTGCGTTCTTGGGCTTTAAAAACCCCCTTGCCGCCGAGCGGCTCGTAAAGCTCTTTAACAATTTGGAATGCTGAAAAAGCCATCACGATTTGTGGTGGCCGGGCGGAGAGATTCGCCCATTAGCGGGAATAGCTCAGATGGTAGAGCGCAACCATGCCACGGTTGAAGTCGCGAGTTCGAAGCTCGCTTTCCGCTCCAGATTTAGTCTGTTGCGCTATTGCGTAACAGGATAAGTGATTCAACGAACATGCGGCCTGGCGCAGATAAGCGATGGCGACATCGTGAAAGGGAGGAAGCCTGCGCACTCCCGCCCAGCTCTTCGGAGCAGGTCTATCCAGGCAAGTCTCATCCACCTGTTGTTGCAACAGGCTTTCAGCTCGGCTGGAAGTAGCGATGAAGCGAGCGACGGTCTGAATCGGCTTATTGGCCTCATTAGAGGGAACCGAAGCCGGTGACGGTACGGATGGTGCCGGCCACCGTCATACCAGCTCGCTAGTCGTGAGGGATAAGGGGTAGCGCTTGAGTTCGAGCCAGGTAAGGGCCAAGTGCAGTTCCAGGGGGACCGGGTCTTTGGACACGGAATCCTGAAGAACGGTTGAGTATCCGGCAGGAGAAAGACAGGAGATGTGTGGTATTCCGACGCCTAAAAGGTATCGAAGCCACTGAGGCGCACACATCTCTGCAGGTTTAGTAGCTCAGTTGGATAGAGCAATCGTCTTAAAACGATAGGCCGCCGGTTCGATTCCGGCCAAAAGGAAAGATGCGTCTCAGGATACGGTGAAAGTGGCGTAAGCCTGGATCGCCTGTTGGTGAAAGTCGGCAGATGAAATCCAGGAAGACCCAAGGCCCCAAGCCGAAGGTCTTCGATGTGGCGTCGCACGGTGGCATGCAAGCCTTTGTTGCCCGGCAGGGCAGACGGTAGATAAATCATCGAGTAGTCGTATCGCATGCAGGAAAAGCCACCTGCCTAATAAAGCCGTCATGTCACGCGACTCGGGCGCTGCTTCGGGCAGGTTTGGGTGGATACGCGGGAACCGTGGGGTTCGGG
>MOXF01000041.1_pt1 | contig 14906 bp, 21 predicted proteins | sample 1471201 | NCBI WGS metagenome assembly MOXF01 (sample SAMN05358035, study PRJNA327811) | mollusc metagenome | isolation source: Phylotype B (NB1) bacterial symbionts from gill | host: Thyasira cf. gouldii | place: Canada: Bonne Bay, Newfoundland | collected 2010-08
CTATCGAGAATAATCTCAACGCTATCCGGGCGCGTGAAAAGCGGCAACCACTCCTGCACCGTACAGGTGAGAAAGTGTGGCTTGTCAGCCTCGGTGATCACATAGCGACTTCGTCCCATCTTTTGTTGCCTGTAGCTACACGACGCTGGAGCGTCTACGGATGCATTCCCACGCTGGAGCGTGGGAACGATGCACGATGCATGTCATTTTGAAAGGTGAACTCGTTAGCTTTACTCATCATTCGATTGATCATCCTTGTTGAGTTGCCTGTTCAGTTGCTCAATAGAAATCCTCTCACCTTCGGCCTCTTTCAGGCGGCGACGTTGCTCTGCAAATTTATCATATTCTGCTTTGGCGTGCCGATCAGCATCCATTTTTTTGATATGGCCTGCACCTTGCAACACATCACGGCTGTTGAACTGCAAAAACTGGTCGAGCTTTGTTTTCCAATCATTTAGAAAAACCTGTTTACGCTGTAGCGCTTGGTCTTCTGCATAATCGAGCCACATCGTCACAATTCGGTTGAGCGCCTTGATTTCATCTTCTTGCAGATAGTTTTTGGCAATGGTGACATCGGTCTTTCTAACCTCATCCCCTTTGAATGTAGTCAGACCCGCATTGGCTTTGTCGGCACTCACTCGCTGGTGGATCAATTCGGCAGCCGTCAGGCCGGTCGATGCAAAATGCAGCTTGTTCTGTATGACCTGAAAGAAGCGCGAGGTCTCTTTGTTGTTGGGACTGTAATCAGCCGCCAGGGTGTAGATCTCCTTCACTCGCAGGTACATACGCCGCTCACTGGCACGTATATCGCGGATGCGCTCAAGCATCTCATCGAAGTAATCCGGCACGACCGAAGTACCGATAGGCGGGTTCTTCAAGCGCTCGTCATCCATAGCGAAGCCCTTCACCAGATACTCCTGCAAGGTCTGGGTTGACCACTGCCTGAACTGTGTACCCCGCTGTGACCGCACCCGATAACCCACCGCCAAAATCAGAGGCAGGCTGTAGTACATAACGTTGTATGGCTTGCCGTCTGTGGCAGTTGTTCGGTAAAACCGAACAACTGAATCCTCATCACACTCCCCCTCGGCAAAGATGTTGGAGATATGCTCGCTAATGGTGGCCTTTGCCTTGCCATAGAGTGAACTAATCGCCGCCTGAGAGAGCCACAAGGTTTCTGACTCAAACCGGCATTCGACACGGGTGGTGCCATCTGCGGCCTGGAATAGCACAAACTCACCGTTGGGTGCTTGGGGTGTACTGTCTGTCATGCAGCATCTTCCTTGTTGGTTTGTAACGCCGAAATGGCGGATTTTAGGGATGAGCTTAATAGGTACGATTCAAGAAAAATATCTGAAGATACAACCCGAGGTACTAGCCTACCTGACTTGGAGGGCACCATACGGACGATTTGCCTATCGTGATTCGAGCCGTAGCTCACGTGAATTGGCTTGTCGTCACCATAGAAATAGAGGCGATCAAAGGGCGTATTGGCAACCACCCACTGCGCCACTTCCAGCATACTCTCATCTTCTATGAGAAAATCCACCGCAGCACCGAGTCGATCGCAGATAGGCCTATTCAGGCGATTTAATCGTGCGCAGCATGCTGATCAAGCTTTGGATAAATGCGGCCAGGTATCTCCTTAGCAAGCTCTTGCGAGCAGAACCCATAAGTCGAGCTGAATCATACCAAAGTAGTTAATCACCTGGTCAAGTACCTGCACTGCGAGATCATAGAGTGCGTTATAGCTCTCCGGCTGCTTCGGCAAATTAGGTAGGCTGGTTTTTGCCTGAGTCTCCCCGCACTCTATGAGCTGACGAAAGATGAGATATTGCCCACAAGGAGCGTCTAGTTCTGGAATCGTTGTGGTGCGCACAAGCTCAAAACCGTCAACGGCCAAACGATTCTTCACCAGCGTATCAAGGAACTCACCCGGCCTAGGCCCATAGCCTGAATAATCAAACAACCCAATCCCTTCAAGCATCTCTTCAAAGACACACTGCTCAGGGTATCTTGGAAACTCCTCGTTGATGTAGCGGGACTTGCGATACAGGAACGGTGGCGCGTACTCCTCCCCATAGGCAAAGTAATCAATGTCCTGCTCGCGCAATTTGATTTTAACCCGTTCTATCATTTGAGGAAGAGGCTTGCCCTCAAACTCGTCGTAGCGCATCAGGCTGACCTTCCCTGATCTGATGTGTATCTTCACCAAATCAGCGTTCTGGTAGTCTCCATAGAGTACTGCAGCACAGCCTAAGTAAATACGCAGCAATGGGGGTAGTTGTTCGACCATATTTGCGTGAAGCTGCAGTGACTTACCCTCCTCCAGCCTCCCTAGTCCATGTTCTGCCGCATGCTTGCATGCCTGATCGATAGCCTCTATATCTGCAATCTTAAATAGCAATTCTAGAGCTGATGCCTGCGCTCGACGGTAGTCTCCAAAAAAGACTTTTATGTCGCGCTGCAACCCTCGCTCTAAGTGCTTATAAGGGCGCCTACGCTCAAACTGATTTAGCGCAAAATAGACCTCCAAATCTTCGGTACGCCTTGTGGCAGCCAGCACAATTTCTTCTGAATCATTCCGACTTACCAAGAATCGCAGTGCTTTAGGTATGGATCCAAACCCTTCCGTTAGCGTGAGAAGATCATCCACCTCTGACTTGTCCGGCTTGCGCCCAAGGGTAAGCCACTGTGACCATAGGTGTTCGAGCGGTTCTCGGTATAATCCGTACCGTTCTGCCGCGCGATCTCGGCGGCGGTTTCCGCTGATGCTCTCGCTGTTGTGTGGATGGTGCGCGGAGCCGATTATGCTTGCTCCGGTATCGATCCATCAGGAATCGCTGCTCTATATCCTTATCGCGGAACACATAGAGCACACCAGGTGCTACAGGGATAGGCTCCTCGTCGAGAACCTGCTCCAGAAATGTTTTAATCCCTGATTGGGTAAAGTACTTCTGGAAAGTCCCGCGAGAAGTCATCACCCCATCCCGAAACCGCTTACCTCGAGGGGCATTCTGATTTTCCAGCATCACGGAAACCACTAGCAGTCGCTCGGTCAGCGACCAAGCTCTAGTCAGTGCATCTACACGCTCATCAAAGTCTTCAATGACATTGATCACAAAGCCCAGATTAACGATATCCGCAGACGAGACAGGGTTCTCTGGTGCATAGTAAGGATCCCAGCCATCGCTGATAAGCCGTTCTCAGCCAACCCACTTACATCATTCCCACGCCCACAGCCATAATCGAATAACCGGTAGCGGCCATCCAGAAACCCATAGCGCGCTAAAGACTGCACTGGTGCAGAGAAGCCATACCGAACCAAAGCGGTCAGGTGTCGAGAAGCTTCCCAGTCGGCATGGAGGGGAGCTGAATCAACCTCACTCGCACCCTCCGAATCATCGTTACCAATGGGAACCAAAGAATGACCTTCAATCCGGTATCCCCTTTCCTGTATCAGCGCCAGCCATTGACGTTGATAACCTATTCGCCTTGGGTCATCGAATAAGCCGATGGTTTCAGCCATTCTTGTCAACTCTGCATACTGATGACGCCGTGGATCATCGTGCTGAAGAAGTAACTCTTTACGATGTAGGATTGGAGGGTTTAGTGAGTTTTCATAGGTGCGATAGCTCACTGTTGAGCTATCTAGATCTACCAGCCAACTTTCGCGGAGTGAGGGGAAAGGATCGTTGATAAATTCCGGATAGTTAAGCAAAGCGATTCTCTTATCCGTGTCATCTATGCGTACTAAATTAAATTGATCGTTACACTTGACCCGAGATAGTTGTTCAGCTTTCTGGACGAGCGCTGCACGTTCGTCATCCAGGTAAGGTAATGCATCAACATATAGATATGTCGATCCGCTAATAATCTTGCTCGGAATTGAACTCATTGAATATTGTCTAGTACTCAGCCTCTGTTGCTTTTCTCCCTTCCAGCAACGTAGATAACCGTGTCAGAAGCTGGCACTGATGTAACTCTGATAACCGCTCGATACGTGTAAATAGCTCATCCATGCTCATTTGATCAAGGTGGGCTGTCAGCTGGCTTGTAATTAGTGTCAGCTGTGCACGTTCTTCCGGCCGAAGTTTGCAAGGTGGATTTTGAAGACCATGCAACAGTTCATCGGTCGTATGACGGTCCAGTTGCTTGACGTTAGCCAATCCAAGATAGCGTTGCTGCCAATCAGCAACAATGGTGCTACGCTTCAACCCGGCGAGCTCTACAATTCGGATTTGAACCGATTCTTGCAACTGCTTAACGTCTGCGACATGTTGGATCGATAGATAGGTAGGCGCAGCAGCTAGTTCCCTCTCTAGGGCCGCACAGCGTTGCCCATCAAGGGAAGATATTTGCTGGGCCAACTCCAACCGAGGCTGTATCCACTCCTTTGAACGTCGTCTTGTGGCATCCAATTTCTCGCTCATCAGAGCCTGGTATATCTCTGCAATATCCCATGCCTGATCAATGTCCTTAGCTTCTAGAAATTGCTGGAAGGCAGTAAATTGATGTTCGATCTGAATTGTTAACACTTCCTCTAAACGTTCTACAGAAACATCACTAGTCGCCCAAGCCCCCATGTCAGATAAAATTCGTTCAAGTTGAACCACAAGTTCATTAATTTCATTTTCGTCTCGGGTACCTACAAAGATACCTCTGAGGCGGTTGATCTTTGTTATAGCCGCTCGAAGTTCTTCCTTTGTTTCAAATTGCAATTCATACATAGCGCCTAGACCATTCTGCTGTCGTTTTAGTGCTGCTTGCAGTTTTTCTTGGCGCTGCTTGATAGCATGGATATATGCACCGATCTCCGATTGCGAGAGCGCGGCAGTTGCACCCTGGACCCCATTGATGAGTTCATCCCCTAGAGCGATCTCATCACGCAGAGTTCGAACCGGCGTCGAGTCCGTTGGCTCTGGTTGGCGAGGGTAGTCGTTACACTGTGCTAGAGTCAGGCTGAACTGTTGCAACTTTTCCACCTTGTGGATGGACTGCTGGGCCTGCTGTGTCAACGCCTGTTCCTCATTACGGAAACCCAACTTTGCCAGCCACTTAGCCTCCTTTTCTGTGCGCTGCCGAAACTCAGCGACCTGAGCGGCACTGAGGCAGATCTGTCGCGGTATCCAATCAGCAACCTCGCGAGCAATCTGTTCCAGGACCAAAGCCAACAGGCTATCGCATTCCTTCACATAGCTATCTGGCCAATTTGTACTTTCTTCCATCACCGTGCGTTCTCGCAGCACTTGACTGCCTAGCTTGATTGCATGATGGACACTCGCCCGCCGATCGGCCTTTTCGATCCCTCGTTCCAACTCTCTGATCCGGTTTTCCGCTTCCAGCAGTGCCATAGCAGCATGATCAGATCTATCGCGCAGATAATTGTAGTTACCCTCCAATGTCTCTGGCAGTGGGTCGATCGCGCACATCTGCGCCGCCTCCTCGGCCAGCTTGACCATACAGCTATAGTTTTGCTCCGCCTCCCAACGGTTTAATAGACTACGCCAACGGTCCTCGCTATCTTCAGAGAGAAAACGCAAACACGTTCTTTCCAAGGCACGTTCGTCAAAATGATGTTTACCCTTCTGGCTTGGAAATGCCTGCCCGAGCCATTCAGCAGAAGCTACCAACTCACCAGCCTGCTCGATACGTCTAGGCGGACTATCTAATCCCAGCAGGAGGCCCAACAATATTGAAGCAGAGGATGCGTTTAGGCCGTAAGGCGGTGCGATCAGTGCACGGTAGGAAGTCAACAATGTCTGCTGCGGATCATCCCGGTGGATTTGCTCTAACCATTGGTAAAGGGCGCTGACGCTCGACTCCGATGGCTCAACTAGTTTTCCAGATAATAATAGAGCCTTCCAGCTTTTAACCAAAATCGCATCGATGCGGTTTTGTAATCTCTTTGGCTGGGACTGTACCCAGGGCCCGTTGACTTGTCGGGCGATCAGTCCGCGCGCTAGCTGTACCGTATCCGGCGGACCACCTCCCGCTGCGCTACCAAACCCATCAAATGGAAAGGGCACTGTATTCGGGTAAACTGGTTGAAAATCTCCATACCTACGGTGCGCAATCGCCCAGCAGGTGCCTCTGGAAAACCTGCAACCCAATAAAGCCGCTCCTTGATTGCCGCCTGCACCCCATCCTTCAGCGCCGCACGGCTACGTTCACGTTCGTCTGCTATAAACCGGCGAAACCTCTCTTGGTCACCAGAGGACATCTGCTCATCAAACAAATACAAGCGTCCAATGTGTTCCGCAAGTGCACCCTTCCGATCAGCAATACCAATAATCCAGATCGGCGCTTGCGATTTACCAACCCGCTCAAGTTCCAAGTTTAAAAACATCCGAACACGCTCACCAACGACGATTGGGTCGTCGTCTGGATGAAGATAGAGGTAGATGAGTCTTACCTTTTGCTTCTTTCGGTAAAGTCGCCTGCTGCCACTCCTGAAAGGCGCTTCGGATGGTGTTCTCAACCGTATTCGCATGTCGGCAAATTGTGCCTCAAAAAACCAATCCGGCGTTGATATCTCACGGCTTTGAGCAAAGTCTGGCCTGATGTCTCCCAATTCGATATCCGCCGCACCACGCCGGATGAAGAGGTCACGAAGTCCATCGGCCTTGAACTCAGCCTGCTGTTTGCGTAACCATTGCTGAAATTGCCCCCGGGTAGCACCGTCACTCAGTAGCTCGTACTGACCTAGATCATCGTTCCATTCCACGGCTCCGAACTCGGAGAGTGATTCCAAGACTGCGGGTAGCGACGCGAGTTCCAATGCGGTCGCCTCACACAGCATGGCATCAGCTATCTCACGAGTTTGCTTGCCAATTCGCGTCTTTTCAACCACGGCAACACCAGCAAGCAACAGTTGCTGCCGGTTGTCCAGGTGACCACTGAATTTCTCCAACAGCATATGCAACGTTTCAGCAATGGTGCCACCAGTCTCGCGTTCAGCGGATATCAGCTCAGGCAGCATGCTCCCAACGACAAGCTCAGCCGCACTCACCTGACGCAACAGCCCCTCGACCTGTGTATCTTCATTGGCGATACGGTCGATCACATCTTTTATGAAGGTCAGCGCCGAACGGGACTGAACCAGGTCTCGTTGCCGCGTCAGGAACCAGACAGCAAAAGGGTGCAGCGGCCAGCATCCCAACGCGATAATCCGTGCAAAACGCTTGGGGTCATTCCAGACTGGGAAGCGTGAAAAACCCGGAAGGCAATGAGATAAGCGCCGCCAGGTTTGCTGGATTTGATGCTCCGCACTGGTCTGCTTCCAAAGCTTACGCAAAGCCTCTTCGTCCTTGCCTATCATATGGGCAAAGATGGTTTCCAAGTTGGTTGACAGATACCACTTATCCGCGGCATCAAAGCGTGTGACATAGCGTTGCAATTGGCGGAGATCCGTACCGCTGAACCGCTTCAGGTACGCCTTTAATTCGTACTGAATGAAACCAATAAAGCGCACCTTTGTACTGTTATCCTGCACGCCCTGGAAGATCTGCTGAAGCGCAGAATCTCCAGCCAACAGGGGCTTCTCCGAAGCGTACTCTAAATAGCGACCGAGCTCGTCAAAAAGGATCACGACATGGGAGAAAGGCCCATCCGAACTGCAGTAGACACCACATAGGGTCTCAATCAATTCCTGGGCGGACTCCTGTCCCTCGATCGGAATTGGGTGGCCGTTCGCCTCGCTATAAAGAGCATCGACTGCCGTGTAGACGGTCTCGTCGTTCTCCCGCAGGTGCGCACGGACCTGCTCCACATCCAATCCAGGAAGACGCTCAGCGAAACTGTCCGTGCGAACATCAAGTTGCGTCAACAAACTGCTCTGCGGTCTGAAAGCGTGGGGACAGATCACGAATGGCGCCGGCATCGACACCATGGCGACGCAACTGCTCAAATACAGCACGACTCAGCGCGTTTCCCAGATGAAAACCAGCCATGCCGTCGAGTGGCAGCACCAGTGCCGGCTTATCCATCTTTGCAACCTGCTGTGAGACCGCATCCCCAATCTCGGGGTCCGCCCTGACGATCTGCTCAAGGATTACCTGTGTCGTCTCCCCCGCAGGCTCCGCCAGCAGCATGGCGCTAGTCAGCGCTAGGTGGGACTTACCGGAACCATACCCAGCCACCACCAGCCAGTAAGGATTGACCTCCCGACCGTCTGCCCCAGCGCGCATGGAGCCGAGGAGATCGTGTACAAAACTGGAGGTGTCCTTAAGCTTGTATGCACCCTCGATCCCTTCGCGCTCGGCCTCCCCCGCACCGTGATAGCGCGGACCGTGAAAAACAAAGGCCTCAGCTGCTTGGCGAGCCTGATCGACGCGCCGCTGCACCCAGCTTAGCTGGACAGCACCTTCGAAGAATCGCTCATTGTGAAAATGGATAACCTGACCGATGTTCAATGTAGCCCCTCCGTGTTAAAACCAATCCCGGACTTACCGGACTCAGATCAGTTCATTAAATATTCCAGAAATTACCGTCTCTGTGTCACGCAGCCGCAGGGCTAAGGTACCCCCAGTTTGTCGATCGAGCTGGAGCAAACCGTGATCGGCCATCCAGTCGAGCCAGCGAGTCGCCGTCGCGCGATCCCAGCCCATGACAGCCAAACAACGAGACTGTGTAAAAAGCTCATCGATGGCGAGTTGGCTGTGTCCGGCGTATAGGTCGTCCCAAACAAGAAACAGATAAGCTGAGTAAGCGGGAAAGTGGCTGCGTTCAGCAGGCGCGGCGCGCCGAAGATACACCGTCTGTCCATCTAACGCCTCTGCGGACAAGGCGTTGATCGGCCCGAAGCACGCCGGCTCCAAGTAGCTGCGCAACACCAGTCCCGACAATCCCTTCAAATACCCCCTCATGCCACAACGCTCTACCAAATAATCCAGATAGGCGTTCTGGTCGAAACGATTCCCTAGGCGGAGGGGGCCCTCAGCAAAGAGTGCAAACCAGGCATCGGCAAGTCCGATAGTAGGATCTTCTTGAGCGCTACGTCGGCAAAGCATCAGATGCAGCAACCACAAGGTTACCGACTCGCTGAGATAGGGATCCTCGGCAGCGATTAGGCGTCCGAGTGTCGTAAGCTCCAACTGCCAGCGCTTGGCTTCCTTGTCCACGCGAATCAGCCCCATTCCGTGGGCATAGTGGATCATAGGCTCCACCTTTCCACTACTCTCCCTGTAGGATCCCAGTCTCCACCAATTTGCACCTTATCGCCGCAACCTCTCTTCGATGCAAAGGGCAGCAAGCGGGCCAATAAACTCCGCTCTGGAAGAAAGTCATGGGGGAAGTTCAGGAGCAGAGGCTGCAGGCAACCGCCTAGTTCCGTCATCTGTCAATCCTCGAAGCGACGCTGTTCTAGGGACGTGACATTTACCAATACTGCCTCCTCTTTAAAGGTTCCACCTGATTTCAACACCGGCCCGAGGACCAGCATTGGCCCTTCTCCAAACGAGCTAGACGCTGCCCCCAATCTGCCTTCCGATATTCCCGTCGTCGATTGGGTGAGTAGGTGAGCGAAGCGATCGATCTCAGTCGTAGCAGGCTTAAAGAACAGCTTATGCCCAGCCTGGAACAACCGGTCGCGTTGTTCTTGATTGAACTGGCTCGTGGTCTGCGTTGCCAGAATCATGGATAGGCCGAATTTACGTCCCTCACGCAGCATCTTGTCGATAGGTGAATCGCTGCTGTGATCGAGATTCTGGATCTCGTCCAGGACGATAGGAATCGGACGATTCTTGCTGCCCGTATTCTGCGCGTAATCCCATAGGTCCCATAACACAAACTCAGTGACCATCTTCTGAATATCAAGAGCCAGCCCCTTCAACTGCAAAACATGCACCCAGTTATCCTCGAGACAACAACATATCATCCCAAGCAGAGCCCTCTTCATCTCGGAACGGTGTTGATTTAACTAAGGGCTCCACCTTGTTTGCAAGGCTTTCTCCCATACTGACTCTCCTCCCGGAGCAGCGATAATATATCGTCTAGGGAAAACTGATCATTTCCCTCAATGCCTGATTCCAGCACCCGTATCAGAGTCGCTGTCTGCTGGTCACCCATAGTCTCGTACACTGAAGTGAAGATACTAGCGATTCTAGTAGCAACCTCGAAAGGACTCTCTTCAATGGCCGGAATAGAGGGATCAATGACTTGCATTTGGCGTCGAAAAGGATTCAGTGGCAGCCTACCCGTCTTAACGAAGTGATTCTTCGGCAACACCACTTCCGCAAATCGATTCTCTATCTGTTGAGGCAAAAAGCCATCTGTATAGTCGACAATTAGAGAATGTAACTGCTGCTGTGCCATCTCTGCTAGCAGGCACTGGATGCCATAAGTCTTTCCTGAACCAGATGCCCCAAAGATGAGCAAGTGGCGGTTCGGTAACCGCGGATGGCCAAAGTACCAGTACACCGGATCATTGTTACCCCGGGTGCCGATCAAGATCTTTTCTGGAACCTGGAACGCAGGCTCGGTAATTACCGAATCTGTGGTAACGCTAGACAACGCTTGCGGCAAACTCTCCAGCACAATAGATTTATCAACTAGTTTTGTTGACGACACCGAAGTTGCCGGAGTTGGAGCTGGGGAAACCTTAGCCCTGTCCAAATGGGGTTGTTCGGGTTGGACACTCATTGAAGTTGGCGCTAGTGTCTGCGTCTCAGCTGCCACTGCAACCTGTTCTGAATGTTCTGCTGCTGACACCGGCACGGCCACCGGCTCCGCTGGTGCTTGGATCTCTACAGCAGATTTCTCAGCATCAGATGTAGCACGGCTGTACCACCTTGTTTCGGCCGCAGTCGTATTACTGGCCCATTTAGTTCTATTAGTGGCAGAGGTTTCGCCTCGGCGAATAGCGCAGAGACCCCCTGGTAACCCAATGCCAGATGCTGGATAGCAAAGTCTGACGGCACCTCGAACGGCGGCTGGACCGTCCCGGCAGGCAATACAATCGATGTCACCTCAGGCTGAGATCCAGCCTCGTTGGTCCAAAAAGTGAAGATAGCACCCTGCCAGCGAATCTCGAATTGCCCTTCGGCCAGACTTTCCAAAGCATGATCAAGCGTCCTCCACTCCTGATCGGAAAGCTTAACCACTGAGCGCGAGGTCATGGCGCGATGCAGCTGTGCCCACCAATAGCGCCGATCGAAACCCAGACGCCGCAGGTCGGAGTGATTAGGAGCCAAAAGCCCGGTCAAGTGTTGTAGGCCTTCTTGTACCTGTTCACTAGCTTTAGCCAAGATGAACCGTGTTTTTTCTGTGCTAACTTGCACTCTACTAACACCGCATGTACCAGCGGGATATCATTGGGTCGAACCTCCAATGTCAACTGCAAAAGGTCCGGTCTCATGGTCACATCACTACCGACAAACCAATGCATCAGCGAATCCACCGGCAACAACTGCGACATCTGCCCCTGTGGTTGTGCGAGTGCACGCCTGATTGCGGCGAATCCCACTACCTCCCGGATCCGCTCATCAGCACCAACCACCGCCCGCAATGATGATAGGCCGATGATCTCCTCCGCTTCACCGACCACTCGGGCCGCCATCGCTTCGAATCCATCCGGTTGCTCGAAAGGCATGAGTTTGGTCAGCTTACCAGCGACCTGATCAGTGAGTTGCTTCAGGGTGTCTTGCTCTGTAGAGATGGTCAGGTTTATCTCACCATAGGCCCCAAGCCCAGAGGCAAAACCGACAATCTTGCGCTGTTCATGGCCATCTTCACTACACAAAAGACGCTTATCCACAAAAGGATCAACACAGGCCACCCACCTGCGCCCGTTCATGCAAAGTCTCAACCACACCGATCCAGGGCTTGTAGTCCACCTGACCGAAAATGACATGATCGTGGCAGCATTGCTCCATAGCAGAGCCGTGCCGATAAATCAGCATGGCGGGTCTGGATGCGCAGGCGACGGTTACTTAGCAAACTCTGGCGTCGGTAGCGATCCCCTTCCTTGGTCGGGCGTGGATACTCGGTGATGGGAAACTGTAGGCCGGCCGAGCCACTGAAGTCATACTCAAAGGGCTTAGCAGGATCCGCTTGGCCAGCCAATTCGCCACGCAGAAAATGAAACAGAAAGGCAATGTCATAGAGCCGCTGCTCCTGCTTCAACAGATCAACGATCTGTTCGTTGGGTGCATAGCGATGGCCTACCGATAGAATGAGTGGCCGGCTCTTTTCTCGCTGGCGTTCCACCACATTATTGCGCCATAAGGCCAGTCGGTTTTCCATTGCCATGGGCGACGACGAGGTTGAATAAACCATTACAGTGCAGTAAAACGGCGGCCAATCGGCGGATGTGCGCTTAAGATAGCCGTCAAGAAAGAGGTCAAGCCCAGAAAGTACCGTCTGCAACTCCCTCACGTTGACGGCCAGGATGCGCAGGCCATCTTCGGCAAAAGGGTAGAGCTGTTGGTAATCACTTAACACTCGGACCACTAAATCCCGCTCCTCGCAGGGACGCACGATATCGCGGACGCCTCATCATCGTCGCTTCTCTCATCCCGCAACAGCGTCTGTACAGCCAGGCTTTTTCTCCTAGGTGGCTCTGGGCCAAAATAGTGCAGCAAACCGAATGATTTGATCGCGGCGGATAGCTGCTGCGTATCCACCACCAAGGCCGCCAACGGGCGATGTATTTGTGCTAGATCGAGTAACCGGTCGAAGGCCGCTTTGCCATTGCCGCCAATCGCCAACTCCCCGACAGCCTCAGGGAAGCCATCTGCTAGGAACCTAGCCCTCGCTTGAGTCAATTCCAAAACTGCAGGACTCAATCCCCAAGCAATGGCGCCCGACAGATAGGGATCGTTGGCCTCAATTTGCTCATCCACTATGAGAAATGCCTTGTAGAACCGGCGTAATAGTTCAGCACTGCCTAACAGTTGGGTATCCAGCACCCTCTCAGCCAAGTCGATGAAAGCTGACAACAACTGCGGCATCCGCACCGCTCGGGCTGTGTAGTACCCCCCCTGAAATAACTTCATCGAGCCAAACCCGGTAAGCTGTAATCAATCGAGTGGTCAATCTCCACAGATTTTCATCCATCTGGTCAGACGAAAGCCCATCGAGCAGATTAATTAACTTCAAGTCGGTCATCGCCTGGGTCACCAGGCGGTTTGCCTCGTCCGCATCGGCCGCAAAATAGAGCGCCGTCATGGCTACCGATGGGATCTGGAAGGCAGGTAGAAGCCGCTCTGGATCCGGGGACTGTAACCAGCGCCTCCCGTACCTTTTCTAGCGCACTCAAAGCGCACCCGCTCCGCCTGAGTGGGTCCGAGCACCCACTTGAATACCGTCTCCGTTATCAGATTCAAATCAGTGCTGGCTATAGTGACCTTGAACTGCACATTCGGGCGAGCACGGCTGGTTCCATAGTCCAAGGTATCCAGTGCTAGATCCAGTGTAATGGGTACCTCGCGGTCCCACTTGGAACGGGGCAGGCATGATTGATCCTCATCCCGCGGTAGCCTGCAATCGATGCCCGCAAAAACCTCATCCAGGCCACCGATACAGCCCTGCAAAAGCTCGCGGGCCAGTTCTACTGCACCAACACCCCCATCATCATCAGCTGCAAGGTCATGGTCGAAGCGTACTAGCTCGACGTGGATCCCTGACAGTTGTTCAAGCAATGGCTGAGGACCACAATTCGCCGCAAATTCCTCAAGAGTGCTCCAGATTCCCTGAAGCAAAACCTCAAAGCACATGCCGGTGATGAACGACGGTTTCTTGCTTTTTTTCTCGCGAGGCTCTCCTTTCTTTTTTAGAAGGCCCAACAACGGCATAAAGTCCGTTTGCATCAGTCTCGCCCGAGCATCCGCATCTGCTTCATTGATAAAAGCACGTAGCGTGTCACGATAGGTGTCGACAACATCGTAGATTGCTTCATTCTCAACAGTCGATGGCAATTCAAACTCTGGGTCGCTCAAAGCCTCGTCAATCTTCTGCCAGTCCTTCTTTCGTCCAGCCGGGAGCTGTCTTATAACGCTGGTGCGAGATAAAGGCATCCGCTTCTTTCAGTGCATCAGCACCTTTCTTGCCGCGAAGATCAGCAGGTTGTGCATCGGCAAACAGGGGTGGAATACCCCAAAATGGGATCTGCTCAAAGAAGTGCTTGGTAAAATCTGCGAAGCTATAGAAATCACCACCAGCAATGACCTTATGTTCCAGAAAGTCTGCCAACTTGCCTAAGCGTAAGGGCCGCACAAGGAACAGCTGCTGGAGCACCGTATCGAATTGCTCCAGCTCTCCATCGGCCGCGTTGAGATCCAATCGCTTGTTGATGTGTTTCATCCAAGGGACAAAGCTCTCACCCATCTCGCGCCAGATTCGCGCCTCGTCGACCTGATGGAAATCCGCCAAACCACCTTGGTCAGTGGCATGGTTTAATCCCACCAACACTACTACCAACCATCTACTTCTTCGTCACGGGTAGTACGGTTACGATACCAGGTCAGACGATCTTCCTCGTCAATCCACAGGCGTTCGCCGTTTGGGCCGAGAGCACCAAGTGCAGCCATCTCCTGGTGTAGTTGGGTTTCCGCTCCGGAGGGACGGCACCAATCACGCCACAACTCTGTGGCAACACGAAAATGACAGATGATGCTCCGCTGCTGTAGCCAGGTCAGACGGTGGCTATCCAACGCCGTAAACAACGCGAAAACACTCTTAGAATCCAAACTTTGGACGATAAACCGTGCTTCCCCAGGTCCATCTGATGTATTTAGTACACGATCCCATTCATCTTTCAGGTAATCGGCCAGCGACTCGATATATAGGTTCATACCTGCTGCTCCTTGCCGCCCGGATTGTGGACGATGGACACTGCATCGGATAACTCCACCAGGAAGCCACCCTGCTGCAGAGCCTCCTCCACCCAAGCCGTATCTGCCACTACT
>MOXF01000042.1_pt1 | contig 14879 bp, 13 predicted proteins | sample 1471201 | NCBI WGS metagenome assembly MOXF01 (sample SAMN05358035, study PRJNA327811) | mollusc metagenome | isolation source: Phylotype B (NB1) bacterial symbionts from gill | host: Thyasira cf. gouldii | place: Canada: Bonne Bay, Newfoundland | collected 2010-08
TGTCGAGATCTCCGCCGGCTGTATGCCTGTCTGCCTTCGTCGAACGGCCGTCCAGCGCTGTTATCTGCCATACCGTCAAAGGAAGGGGATCGGCTATGCTGAATCTGCGCCTGAGTGGCACCATAAAGCGCGTATCAGTGATGATGAGCTTGCAGCACTCTACCGCGCCATTGAGGAGGCACCATGAGAAAGAGTGCCTTAACGCCATCCATGAGCTGGCCCGAGAGGATGAGCGGGTGGTCTTTATCGGCTCCGATCTCGGCGCCGGTACCCTGGAGCCGATGCGTCGTGAGATGCCGGAGCGCTTCTTTATGGAGGGTATCTCCGAGCAGCATATCATCGGCATGGCGGCGGGTTTGGCGATGGAGGGGTATATCCCCTACGTCAATACCATCGCCACCTTTCTAACCCGCCGCTGTTTTGAGCAGATAGCGGTGGATCTCTGTATGCACAATCTGCCGGTGCGTCTGATCGGTAATGGTGGCGGGATGGTCTATGCCCCGTTGGGGCCTACCCACACAGCCACCGAAGATATTGCACTGATGCGGATTTTGCCGGAGATGACGGTGGTAGCGCCTTGTGATGCAGATGAGATAAAACGACTGATGCCCCAGACCCTGGAGTGGCCCGGTCCACTCTATATCCGTCTGGCCAAGGGGGGGGATGAGGTGGTCTCCAATCCCCAGATGGACTGCACCATTGGTGAGGCGGTGCTGATGCGCGACCCGGGAGAGGTGCTGTTTATCTCGACCGGTATTATGACCCAACGCGCACTCCAGGCATCCGAGCTGCTGGCGGAGCAGGGTATAGAAGCGGGGGTGTTGCATTGCCATACCATCATGCCGCTGGAGAGTGCCCGGCTCCACTCTTTGGCTTCCAGGGTTAAACTCATGGTGACCCTTGATGAGCATATCCTGGCCGGTGGGTTTGGTAGTGCTATTCTTGAGCTGCTTTCGGATCGCCTGCAACCCCATCCACCAGTACTGCGTATCGGTTTGCCGAAACGCAATAGAGGGGGTTATGGTTCTCAAGATCATCAGCTGACCGCCGCCGGATTAGATGCACTGACTATTTCACAACGGGTAATACAACAGATGAACAAGGGCGCTTTATTATGAGCAAAGAAGTGGAAATGGATTGGTTTGGCGTAGTAAATGCTCAAATCAAACAGATACCTGGTGGATAAAACAGGGTATGAGTAAGCTCTATAGTCACCTCAAGTTCCTTGGCTTTTCTGAGCAGTTACAGGCACTCTCAAATCAGCAGGTTGTAGCGCCGGTTCATATCCGCATTAAACCCACCAACTACTGCAACCACGACTGCTGGTACTGCGCTTATCATGTGGATGATCTGGAGATCGACCGGAAAGTCGACCTTCGCGACAGCATCCCCGAGGTAAAGATGTTTGAGATCGCCGATGATCTGATCGAGATGGGGGTCAAGGCGGTGACTTTCTCCGGTGGTGGTGAGCCGCTGATCTACAAGCTTGCCCCGGGTGATTGAGCGGTTGGCTGGGGGAGGGGTGAAGGTTGCCGCCCTTACTAATGGCTCCAACCTGAAAGGGCGGGTGGCCGATGCTTTTGCATCACACGGTACCTGGATACGTATCTCACTCGATGGCTATGATGAGGCCAGTTACAGCAAGGCCAGAGGCGTATCTGACGGGAGTTTTTCCAGCCTGATGAAAAATATGAGTGCCTTCTCCGCACGAGGGTGCCGTTGTGTAATGGGTGCTGCTTATATTATCGACCAGCAGAATTATCAAGGGATTTACCAGGCGTGTAGTCGCCTCAAGGAGGCCGGCAGTGATCATGTTAAGCTTTCAGGGGTTATAGTGGGTAACAGCGCTGAGAAGAACAACAAGTACCATGATGTGATAAAGGAGGAGACTTGGAAGCAGATTGAGCGGGCGCGGGTGTTGGAGGATGAGAATTTCACCCTGATTGATGCCTACCATGACCTGGATGACCGTGGCTGGAACAAGCTCTATAAGAGTTGTCCCCACCTGCTCTTCTGTCCTGTGATTGGTGCCGATTGCGGTGTCTACACTTGTCATGACAAGGCCTACACTGAAGAGGGACGGCTCGGTTCGATTACAGCGATGGGTTTCAGGGAGTTCTGGATGTCTGAGGAGAATCGGCAGCAGCTCTACACATTTGATCCCTCCCTCTCTTGTCAGCACCACTGCGTTGCACACAGTAGTAATATGGCACTGCAGGAGTATCTGGCGCTGGATCCTGAGCATAAGTTTTTGTCTGAGTGAATTATGGCCGAATTAACTTTCTGGAGAAACTCCACGGCAGCACATCCCGTAACTACCTGGAACGGGTGTGTGAAGACGATAAAGCAGCCTGTGCCGTTATCGCCAAACAGTGGGGCAAGGAGTACTGGGATGGTGATCGTTGTTACGGATATGGTGGCTACCGTTACGATGGGCGCTGGCGTCCCTTAGCTGAGGCCATGGCCAATCACTATCAACTGCAAGCGGGTGATCGGGTACTGGATGTCGGGTGCGGTAAGGCATTTCTCCTCTATGAGCTGACTCAAGTGGTGCCTGGTATTGATGTGGCAGGTATTGATATATCCGACTATGCCTTAGCGAACGCTAAGCGTGAGGTGCGCCCCTTTGTCAAAAAAGCCGATGCGGTGGCACTCCCTTTTGCAGACGATAGCTTTGATCTGGTTTACTCCCTGACAACCCTTCATAACCTCTATAACTATCATCTTTACCAAGCGTTGGGTGAGATTGAACGAGTCGGCTGTGGTAACGCTTACGTCTGTGTCGAGTCTTATCGCAATGAGCAAGAGAAGGCTAACCTGCTCTACTGGCAGCTTACCTGTGAGTCATTCTATACCCCTGACGAGTGGGAATGGTTCTTCACTATGGCCGGGTACAGTGGAGACTGGGGTATATATTTTTTGAGTAATCATACAAATGGTTGATGTGCTTGTTGTTGGAGCGGACGGATTAATAGGCAGTGCGCTAATGGAGCGCCTGCCGCAACAGGGCTTGACTGTTCGAGGGACTAGTCGCAGGCATGAATGTACACCGGAACTATACCTTGATCTCGCCGATGAACCGGCCACCTGGCAGCTTCCTGAGGTCATTAAAAGTGCTGTGATCTGTGCGGGTATCGTCAATGTGGTTGGCTGTGAGCGTCAGCCCCAGGCTACCCGGAAGATCAATGTCGAACGCACCTGTCTACTAATTGACCAACTGCAGCGCCGTGGCGCCAAGGTACTCTACCTCTCATCAAACATCGTTTTTAGTGGCGACACTCCCAGGGTGGCGGCTGATTGTTTGCCCGATCCCAGATGTGAATATGGGCGGCAGAAGGTGGCGGTGGAGAGGTACCTGGAAGATCGTGATTGTGGTTTTCAGGTGCTTCGCCTGGGTAAAGTGGTGGAGGGGGCAATGGAGATTGTCAGTAACTGGGCTGAGACGGCTGCCGAGAGTGGTGTCGTTACTCCCTTTGCAGACTTCTATTTCTCACCTGTGCAGTTGAGCCTGGTAACCAGTGTGATAGCTGGGCTGCTTGATAAGAAACAGCAGGGAATATTTCATCTCACTGCAAGAGATGAGGTCAGTTACTTGCAGTTGGCCAACCACTGGGCAGAGCGGCACCCCGAAGTGGTGGTAAAGGCAACCAGGCGGATAGTATTCCAGAGTTGAACTTTTTTTCCCGCCAATATGCTGCACTTGACTGTAATGTCCTGGTTGAAGCACTGGGCATTGAGTTGCCTCTCTCTGCGTCGATGCTGGATGAGATGGTCTCAGATTAATAACATCACTTCATAGAGAGAAGAGAGCCTATTGTGATGATTGATGGATGTTTTAGAATACTTAAGAAACTTTTCCGCAAGCGGTCATGGGAGCTCTCCAGGTACTATTTTTCTATGCAGTATAGAAGAGGTCTGTTTGTAAGCTATGAAGAAGAGTACCGGCAATTGGATGACTTTATATTGCCAGGTATGTTATGCATGGATATCGGAGCCAATGTTGGGAGGTTTACCTTGAAAATGGCTGATCTCTGTGGTCCGGAGGGACATGTATTCTCTTTTGAGCCGGTGCCTGAGGTATTCGATACATTAAGCTATTTAGTTAGACGCCACAGCCAAAATAATGTCTCCCTGTTTAATACGGCGTGTGGTGAAAAAACAGAGATGGTTTCGTTAGCGAAGGGAGTTTATCCACTGGATCAAAAGGACATTATCTTCGATACACTTACAGCCTCAAAGATAGACCCAATGGGGATAGAAAGACAACACTCAGCCTTCGCATTGATGAACTAACCGTTCCTGCACCTGTTGGGCTTATAAAAATAGATGTCGAAGGTTACGAATTAAAGACTCTGCAGGGACTGGAAAAAATCATAAGACGGGATAAGCCGATTCTGATTGTTGAAAATAATGACCCGCGTTGTTCAACACTACTGAAGCAGTTAGGTTATTCCATCAGGATAGGCTCGGGATCACGCAATATTGTGGCAATCTGTTAAGGAAACCATGAATGGTAGATTTTGGTGAAAAAGAGATTCTGGGAATGGGTGGTATATCGTCCAAAGATTATCAAAGGGACATTCGGAAAATATTACTGGTGCAACCAAACCTGAGGTGGATCGAAGGCAATTTTAAAACACGTTGGGAAATTCATCCGATCAACTTGTGCCTGATTGCCGCCACTGTTAAGGCTTCATATGAAGTCTCCATTCTGGATGCCAATCTCGAGAATCTGAGTGAGCAGGAATTTGTCGGTCGAATTATGGAATACCAACCCGACTTGGTTGGTTTGACACTGCTGACCAGTGAATATGCCGATGTTGTACATATTGCCAGTCGGTGTATTAAAAGTGTCAGCCGGAATATCTTTACGGTCTTGGGTGGCGTTTATGCCACACAGGCACCTGATGTGGCCGGCAGAGATAAAAATCTTGATTTCCTGGTTCTTGGTGAGGGTGAAGAGGTTTTTACTGAATTACTATCATCTATCTGTGGTAATGCTCCCCTTCCTGATCAAGGTATAGCTTATTGGCATAATGGGCAGCGTATTATCCAGTGCAAGGCGCCGTATATTGATGATCTTGATGCATTGCCGATGCCGGCTTACCATCTTATTGACTACCAGCGTTATACAACAACCCTGCAGCGAATCAGCGTGGATTCTCCCAGGGAACTTCCTTATGGGCGAATGGTTACCTCAAGGGGGTGTGGCGTTGGCTGTACATTCTGCGAGATAGAATCATTGGCAGGTAAAGGATTCAGGGCGCGTTCGGTGGCGCACATCATCGCTGAAATAAAACACCTCAAAAAAGAGTACGCTATCAAGTCCCTTATTTTTGATGATGACAATCTCTATATCAATCGCAGAAGAACCCGTGAATTGTGTCAGGCGATGATTGATGAAAAACTGGAGCTGACATGGAACGCTATTGCTGTACCAGTTTTCTATATGAATGACGAGATCCTTGAATTGATGTGCGCAAGTGGTTGTCAGTATGTCGATATGGCGATTGAGTCAGGCGTTGACCGGGTACTGAAGGAGATCATCCACAAGCCGGTTGATCTCGATTTTGCCAGACGGATGGTGAATAAGGCGAAGTTATTGGGCATTGATGTCAACGCTCACTTCATCATTGGCCTGCCAGGTGAAAGTTGGGATGAAATAAGAGAAACGATCCGTTATGCGGAATCCCTGGACGCAGACTATACAAAGTTTTTTATCTATCAGCCGCTCCCTCACACGCCACTTTACCAACGGGTTATCAAGGAAGGATGGCTGGGATCGGGTGTTGATATGAGCGAAAACCTCGACTGGTCAGAGAGCCGTATTGTCTCAGATGAGTTTACCCAGCAGGATCTTCGTGTATTAAGGGCCTATGAGTGGGATCGTATTAACTTTTCCAGGCCGGAAAAGCGGGAAAATATTGCCAGGATGATGCGTGTCAGTGAGGAAGAGTTAACACAGCTAAGAAAAGAGACGCTTAGCAGTGTTGCAGTCGTCTCTTATCCGGCCAACCAAACAACCAACGCCAGTGAAGTGCTGGCATCGGCATCGACCTGAATAGTTGCCAATTCGATTAGAAAGAGTGGCAGTAAATCAAGGTTCTGTTTTAGGGTGGTTTACGGAGGATTGCCTGCATAACACCGGTTCCCGCGCCGGATTCTCTGGCTACGCCTTGAAGAAGAAGGATTTCCAGGTTGAGGGTTTCAGCCAATAGTCTCAGGTTGTGCTTGCGAAAATAGCTGAGGTGGTATTTCTCGAATCCACGGTAATCATCAGATACATGGTCAATAGTGGGGATGATGATGTAGAGTATGCCGCCGGGCTTTACTAACTCTCTCCAGATGGCAAGGGTGGCGCGGGGGTGACATAGGTGTTCCAGTGAGTTGTTGCTGTATAAGGCGTCTGGCTTTTCAATATGGCACTCAAGCAGTACCTGCTGAAGTTGTTCTCTGTTGCTAATATCGACAGGGTGTGCGGTGATGCCAAAGCCTTGGCACCACTCAATGGCCGCTTTGTTTAATTCAAGAGAGGTTATTCTTACTCGGTCTCCATCGCGCCTTGCATAGTACTCCAATCCACACATTCCACTTCCCAGATCAACTATGTCGGCCTGGTTTGGTAGATGCTTTTTAAGTGTGTCGAGGCACTGCCGATGCCCCTGATCTACCATCTCCCCCAAAAAATTCATCCAGGGAACGATAAGATCAGCATACATCTGCTGCATCTCTTTGCTGTTAATAGTTGAGTAGTCCTGTGAAACAAAGCCACACTCAGGACATTGGTACAGGGGGATGCACGTCTCCATGGATGGGTAGGTTGTATGGCGATAAAAGGTCATCCCTTCGCCACAGATATCGCATGGAACGACAGCCTCAAATTCATCCTTTCTGTATGGGAATTGTCTCAGGTTATAGTTGATAAGTTGTGTCGGCGGTGTGGTTTTGCACTGTTTAAGGAGTGAGATTATGGTGCCATAGCGCACCAACTCTCCCGTATTGTGTGAGGAAAATATATAAGCTTGATCGAAGTGCTGGGCCGTCAGGTACAGTCCGGCTTCTTCAAGGGGGTGAAATGAGAGGTTACTGCTGTATCTCCCGGGAGCTTCATTGAATGCTGTTTCTATTTCATCCAGTGTCTCTTCGATGACCAATGCGGTAAAGTTAGCCCGTTGCTCTATGAAAAGCAGATGAGAAAGAATATGGAGGCTGATACTTGGCGTGGTATCTGCCAGAATGACGATATTTTTCATAGCATACTCGCCTCCCCTCTATGCGGTTCGATTCTGCCATTATCCTGAATCAAGCGTGTGAAATGGCCTAGCATTCAAGGTATACAATACTTGTGTAGCTGTTAAGCATAACATTGTATGCCGTGCGTGATTCAGGAGTGGAGTGCAGTATCAAAAAATAGAGATGGCCGATGCAGGAACGTTCTCTGTTCTAGTGGGCGCATTTATTGCATGATCACTTTACTCGTTTCTGATTGCCTGGAAAATCACCGATGGTAATGATGTACAGAGTCTTTATTATACTGTTTTACAAGAAGATTTTAGGGAAGATAGATGTGACAAATTAATCTCGGTTATGTCAAAAAAATGTCGGTATTGTGTGTTGTGCAGTGATTGATATTCGTTTCTAGCCAGGGGGCAGGGGTAGTGGATAAGAGTAACCCTATTAACAGATACTACATGCTGCTTGATGATGCAGCTACTGCTGCTGAGAAGGCCCAGGGGAGCTTGTCGCCAGGATCTGAGAGTATGGGTCTGGTTTATGTGGCCATTGAGCCGCCTGAAGATGGGCCGGTCAATCTCATTTACGCCCCTTATAACCAACTCAGAGAGCTTTTTTTGCTCACCACACTGCCATTGCCGGATGCGTTTTATCCCGGTGAGCGCAAGCTTCCGGTGGCCGTTATTGAGCGAGAGAGAGAGGGTTTCTTTGCTGCCATTGAAAATATCAGGGAGAGCAGAAGTAAACATCTGCAGGGTCGATGGGGTAACAAACTTGCGGTGGATACCCTCTTTTTAAACAGAAATATTGCTTTTGCGGTGGCTCTTCAACATAACCTTATGGACATTGGGCATCCCAATATCAGCGGGTTGCAGGTTTGTTACTATGAAGGGGATCCCATTGATGGTGCGCCGGAAAATCTAGTTAATATCTCCTCGGGCGATATCGTTGACTTTTTTACTCATACCCGACTTCGTATTCCGGTTCATCTGGTTATTCCACCGGGTGTTGCAGAGCAGGATAAAACGCGCCTCAAGGATGGGTTCAAGCAGCTTCGCAAAGAGGTACTTGCCAACAGAGAAACTTTGGCAGGAGAGTATCTTAAAAAGTGCGCAGTACAGCAGCCACCCGCAGTGGAGTCGGGACAGCCACTACGCATCTTTTTCCCGGCCAACCGTATGACCGAAGTGATGCAGTATGCATCCAAAGGATTGGCCGAAGGTTTCAAGGCGCTTGGGCATGAAGTCCGGGTCTCTATCGAGCAAAATGAGATGGAGCAACTCGATTATCAGCGACCCAAAGAGCAGTATGAATTCAACCCCCATCTGGTGGTTAAAATCAATCACCTCGATAATCAATGGATGCATCCTGATCTTTTTAATATGGTCTGGTGGCAGGATCCGATGCCGGAGTTGACCAATGGTGCGGCACTTCCCTGGCGTCAGCGTGATCTGGTTTACGTTATCGGAAAAGACTTGGGTGAGTATGCTATTAACAGTGGGGCAAAGGATTTTGAGTTCCAGCCTATCGCTGTTGATGAAGCCCTTTTTAAGCCGTATAGCGATGTGCAGCGTGAAGATAAAATTGTCTTTGCCGGATCATCCCACCTTAGCGTGCTACCCGATCACCCCATGATGGAGCAGATTCTTGCTAGTCTACAAATGGCTCTTGAATCAGGGAGATCGATGGGGCCTTCATTGTGTCATGAGATTAGTGAAAAGCTTGATGTGTCCTTTGATCTTGTCTGGAAAAGGGCAATTGGTCATGTCGTGCGTGAGTCTCTGGTGCGATGGATATGTCACAATCCGACAGTAAAGGTTGAAGTGTATGGGTATGGGTGGGAGCAGGATCCTGTTGTCGCACCTTACTTCAAGGGTGAGGTCGCCCATGGTGAAGAGCTTGCGCGTATCTATAGTTCGGCAAAATATGCTCTAGCCATCAATATTACAGTGATAGGTGATCAACGGTTTACTGAGATCTGTGCCTGTGGTGCGATACCTGTAGTTTACGATTGTCGTGATGTCTCTCCTAACCCCCACTGATGATCACTGCCTGTTCTTCAAGGAGGAAGAGGGCCTTCATGCGTGTTTGAGTGAAACTCCGCTAAATTCTCCCGAGTCTGCTGCAGCTCAGAATTCATACAGAGAGCTTGCGAGCCGTATTGCCCAGCGTCTATATCGCTTATCAGAAAGGGATTAAGTTCTTATTCATAATGTTACTGGAGAGACAAGTCCGGTACTACCTGTGATGATGCAATGATGAAGAGTAGAGATAACAATAATAAGACAGCGCCCTATGTTGCACTACTGATAACGGGAACCTGTCGGGAGCTACCCTTTCTTCTGGAGCTGATACCCCATCTCGCGGGTGAAGCAGGCTTCGATATCTTTATTGTGCTGCGCCAAGTCTACCAGGGTGAGGGTAGTCATCTGGGGGGGGTAGAGCAGAACTGTGATTCCCTGCTGCTGAACGAGGCACTCATCCACTGTGAGGAGCGCATTCTGGGTGAGGTGACTTTCTGCCGCTTGCCTGCGATTGATCCTGATGAAACTTTGCGCCGTATACTGATTCCGGTGGGACCGACAACGCCGGAACGCGAGATGGGTATGGTGAGCATGTTTCATGGTGTCTTTACCGGAGTGGAGATGATCCAGGCTGCCATGAGGCGCTATACTCATGTACTAAAAACACGTACGGATTACCTACCCGAGACAACTCCCTGGATAGATAGCCTGCTTGATCGGTATGCGGCGGCAGAAGGGCGCGTCATCGTTGATGGCTGTGCTACGGTACCGCACCGTTACCCTGATCGGCCGGATATCCCATGGCAGGGATCGATACATGATGTCTTTAGCTTCTCAAGCCTTGAGCAATTCATGCAGTTGTGGGACTTCCGCAATAGTTTCCACAAGGTCTGGACCGGTGTGCCTGAGACTACCCTGTTCAGGGCGGTGATGCAGCGATTGCTTTGTGATGATCTACAGAGTCCACGCCGCAACAAGGCGCTGCTTGATCACTATTTCACCTGGGATAAAAACGATGGTGGGCAGTCAAAGCATCTGATGCGGGCTGGCCTGCTTACCCCTGAATTGAAAGTACACTTGATATCGATGATTGAGGCTAGGGTTATTTCTGCCGATCGGATCCAAAATCTACTTCGTAATTTGCTGGACCATATAATCGGAGTACTGGATGAAAAAGGGTGGTGGGATGCTTGTGAGGTGCTACCGGATGAGAATAAAACCAAACTGATATCTCTGGCTGCTGCGGCGAAAGTGAAAGTTAAGCTGATATGATCAGTGGGTTTCCTGCAAAGGTGGTAGGTGTGCAAATAAGTACTTCTATTGTAACTATTCAGCACGGCAATCTGGAACTCAGGCGTAGGAGTGAACTTGTTCGCGATTAGCTTCGTAGAAGACTCTTCGCGAACAAGTTCGCTCCTACAACACCTTTGTTCCACCATAACCGTGGTTTTCAGGGGTGAGCTGAATAGTTACGGAAGAACATTATCAGGAAGTAGAGGTCTGGTCGAAATCGTCCTCAGAACCGTCCATCTTTGCCGGTGGCTTCAGGTTGTAGTGCTGGATCATGCGTCTTAGGCGCGGACGGGAGATGCCGAGAATATCGCAGGCGTGACCCTTGTGCCAGGCGGTCGCTTCCAGGATGCGGGCGATGTGGGTTCCCTCCATCTCCTCCAGGCTCTGTTGTTCCAAGGGTTTTCCGTCCCGGGAATCGCTCTCGACAGTATCACTTTTTGCCCCTGAATTGAGGGGTGGTGGAAGTATCTCCCTGCTTAATGTATTACCCCTTGAGAGGGCGATACTTTTCATTAGAATATTTTCCAGCTCTCTGATATTTCCCGGCCAGTCGTACTGTTCCATTGACTCCAGAGCATCCTTGGAGATGTGTGTGACATTGCGGTGCAGTTCGCGGTTGATGCGTCCCAGTAGTACCTGAACCAGATCCATTAGATCCTCTTTGCGCTCACGCAGGGGTGGCAGGTGGACATTGACCACCTGCAGCCGATAGTAGAGATCCTCCCGGAAACGCCCATCCTTCACTCGCTCGGTCAGATTCACGTTGGTGGCGGTGATCACGCGGGCGTTGGTGGTCTGCATCTGCTTCGCCCCCAATGGGCTGTACTCCTTGTACTGCACTACACGCAGCAGTTTCGCCTGCATCGCGGGAGACATCTCTCCCACCTCGTCAAGAAAGATGGTGCCACCCCGGGCGAGGGAAAATTTACCCTCCTGTTTACCCACCGCTCCAGTGAACGCCCCCCTTTCGTGTCCGAACATATCCGACTCCAGCAGCGTCTCTACCAGGGCGGCGCAGTTCACCGCCACAAAGGGGCCGTCGGGCTGTTCGCTGGAGCGGTGAATGGCGCGGGCGACCAACTCTTTGCCGGTGCCGGATTCGCCGGTGATCAACACGGTTGCGGGACTCTTGGCCACCATGCCGATGGTTTTAAACACCTCTTTCATCGAGCGGCTGCGCCCGACCATGGTGAGATGGTTCGATTCGACGCCGCTTATGGTGGTGAGGAGGTCATCCTCGGAGTTGCCGGCAGTGGAAAGCAGTTTATTGATGGCGGCATCCAGTTCGTCGATATCAATAGGCTTATGGATATAGTCGTCGGCGCCTCTCTGCATCGCCTCAATGGTGCTCTCCATATCATGGAAAGCGGTTATCATGATCACCCGGGCCTGTGGCAGGAGCTGTTTGAAATCAGGCAGTCCCTCCAGGCCGGAACGTCCGGGCATGCGAATATCGAGAATAACCAGTTCTGGTTGTGTCTCTGCTTTCTCAAGTCCGTCATTGACGCTGTGGGCGATGATGGTCTCATGGCCCTGGCTGCGCAGATGAAGTTGCAGTGTTCTGCAACTTGCGACATCGTCATCTACGATCAATATTTTGCTCATGCTTGTTTCTGCTCCAACTCATTGCTGTCTGAATCGTTCTCGGCTGTTGGTGAAACCGGTAGAAAGATGGTGGCACAGGTGCCTTGAGGCATATTGGACTTTAGCTCAATGCTCCCCTGATGCTGTTCCATAATACGATTAACAATGGCCAGTCCCAGGCCTGTTCCCTTACTGCGTGTGGTGAAGAAGGGTTCAAATATTCGCTCTTCATCCATACTGTCTATGCCACAGCCGTTATCACATATTTCAATTCTGATGCCGGTGCCGTCAATGCCCAACTCAACCATTGCATCGATCTCTAAGAGAGGCTTGTGGGTTCCCTCAGTGGCTTGTAGCGCATTTGAAAGAATATTGGAGAATACCTGCCGCAGCTTGGTGGCATCGCCCAGCAGAGTCGGCAGGCCGGGGTGGTAGTTAACTGATAACGCCACACCTCTCTCATCGATACGGCGTTGGGACATGCTAATCGCCAGGTTGATCACCCGGTCGATGGTGATCCAGTCAGGTTTTAACGCATCGGGCTTGGAGTAGGTGAGCATGTCGGAGAGAATCTCCTCCATGTAGCGGATCTGCTCGAGTGCGATTGACCTTAGTTCATCGCTCTCCGCGCTGCTTCCACTGCCGGTCTGCTTACCCAGGATCTGCAATGCCATCTTTACCGATGAGAGCGGGTTGCGCAGATCATGAGCCACCATGCTGGCCATTTTACCCATGGCGGCCAGCGCCTGGGAGCGGGCCAACTCCCTGTTGCGCTCTTCCACTTCCATCTCAAGACGCTTCTGCTCGGTGATATCCTCTTTAACCGCCAGAAAGTGGGTGATTTCACCTTCATTGTTGCGAATACCGGAGATAGATGCGGATTCCCAGTAGAGCTCTCCCGTTTTTTTCCGGTTGTGGAATTCGCCACGCCACTCTCCACCGGCGAAGATGGTTTCCCAGAGGTTGCTGTACTCACTGCTGGAGGTTTCACCTGATTTTAGAAAGCTCGGGTTTTTACCCTTCACCTCATCCAGTGTATAGCCGGAGACGGTGGTGAATTTTGGGTTTGTATACTCGATGAACCCTCTGGTATCCGTGATCAGCACGGCACTTGGGCTCTGCTCCACCGCTCGGTTTAGTTTGCGTAGCGCCTCCTCGGCTTCGCGTTGGTCGGTAATATCCTCACCGATTCCGGTGACGCCGATTACCTGACCGTCGGCATCATAGGAGAGGGTGTTGTTCCAGGCGATCAGGCGCTGGCTGTTGTCTTTTGTTCTGACCTGAATCTCGAAATGAGAGGGGAAGTTCTCTGGAATGCTCATGCCGTCAATTATATCGGAGACACCTCTCTTCAAATGATCGGTTACAAACTGTTCAATCCAGAATCGCCCTTCAACCTCATGGCGGCGCCAGCCTGTCAGTGAGAGAAAATAGTCATTGCAGAATGTCACCTTGCCCTGTCGGTCAAGGGCGATGGCGGCAAGATCGATATTCTCAAGGGTGTGGCGGAAGCGCTGCTCGTAGTCTCGCTGGGCCACTACAATCTTGTGACGATGGGTGGTGCGGACAATGATCCAGGTGCCCAGGGCCAGTATGCAGAGCATGGCGAGGTAGAGAGTAAAGTGCTGGCGAAGAAAGAACGGCAGGGTTGACGACAGCTCTCGTGGTGAGACCCGTGAAACTATTTTCCAGCCACCCTCTCCCTCTGCGGCACTGTTCATAGGGTATTTAGCAGGACTGGCCGCTCTCTGGGCGATCGCCTTGGGGTCGACTGAAGCGAAGGTGAACATGCCGTTGAACATCTCGAATTGGCCGTTATCGAGCCGTGAGATCTGTTTCCATGCATGATTGGAGCGTTCTTGAAACAGGCTGTTTGTGCCCAGCATAAAGCCCCACTCCTCATCGCTTTTTGGACTTCTTAGCCAGTAACCATCGCTATTAAGCAGCTCGATGTGGTCAGCGATGTTGGCGGCGGCCCGGGTGAAGTTACCGATCAGGTAATCACCGAAGTAGTTGAGCAGAATGATCCCTTTTTTGTGTCCTGCCTGATCAAATACCGGTGTGCCGAAGCGCATCATCGGCTTTAGCGGGTACTCGATCTCCCCCTCCTCTATGTTGAGATCAAGAGGGGAGAGGTAGATGCCGCCCCGTTCCAGTACCAGCGCCTCACGGAAGTAGTATCTACTGGATTTGTTTTGCAGTTCCCTCTGTTTGACCACTTGGGGCCTCCCACCATTGAAATTGATGCGGACAATCTCCATGCCGCTGCTATCGAGGTAGCGAATCTGGTCGTAGCGCTTCTTCTTGTTGGCAAAAACGGTGAATTCGTTAACAATTCTCTGTTCATCATTATATGTCAAGTCATCCAGTAGCCCCTGCCCCTCTATATGCTCAGCCAGGAACATCAGGTCGCTGACGACATCCTCAATATCAGTGATGATCATATGGCGTGCAAGATCGACGTTAAGGGACTCACTCGCCTCCCTGGCGGAGCGCTCTGTCGTGTAGACGGTGTAGTAGTGCATCGATCCGATGACCGCCAGCACCACGCCAAGTGCAAGGAAAAGTCCCCAGAATGATTTGAACAGACGTGAGATTGGAGAGCGGGGGCGGGGGCGGGGTTATCGGCATTGTCGGTCTATATGCTTGTTGCAGTCTGAGTAGGTATCTTCCAGGGTTCATCGCCTTCCCGTGGAATAAGAAAGGTGGAGGCGGGCAGCGATGATATAGGGTTTGGCGGTCGCC
>MOXF01000043.1_pt1 | contig 14639 bp, 17 predicted proteins | sample 1471201 | NCBI WGS metagenome assembly MOXF01 (sample SAMN05358035, study PRJNA327811) | mollusc metagenome | isolation source: Phylotype B (NB1) bacterial symbionts from gill | host: Thyasira cf. gouldii | place: Canada: Bonne Bay, Newfoundland | collected 2010-08
AAGTAAAGTAATATCCTCCTTAACAGCTATCTATGATAAATATACTTATCCTTTATTGTTGAAACGGCACAATATATTCGCTATGGTAGTAGAACAGTCTTAATTTCAGCATGAAAGACAATATCATGGCCAAAGTGACAAGAACGTACTCAAACCGGACGCTACAGGCGATAAAAATCTTCGCCTCACAGATACGTATTGCCCGTAAAAAGCATCATTGGAGCGTTGCAGAGCTTGCTGAAAGAGTAGGCACAACCCGCCCAACCATTCAGCAAATTGAGCAAGGCAATCCGGCAACAGGGTTAGGCCTTTACTTTGAAGCGGCCAATATTTTGGGAATTCCGCTCTTTGAGGCCGACGAACACCAGATGACAGTCATACAAAAGAACCTTGATATGTCACTGTCGTTGCTTCCCAAGCGTATAGACAAGGATCGCGGTGAAGTATTCGATGATTTCTAACACAAAAGGAGCCTTTGTTTGGATATGGTTGCAAAACATGATGATCCAATTGTCTGTGGGCGGCTTGAAAGGAAAAATGGTCAGCTTAGCTTCAACTATGGACAAAGCTATCTTTCCAGGGAAGATGCCGTCCCTATCTACGGGCCGGAGCTTCCCCTTAAAACCGGAAAGATAGCGCTGCTTCCCAGAATGGATATGCCAAACTGCATCAGGGACGGTTCACCTGATGCATGGGGCCGCCGCGTCATCATCAACCAGGTAACGGGAAAGAAAAAAGAAGGCATTGATCCAACCGAACTGAATGAACTTACCTACCTCCTACAATCCGGCTCAGACAGGATTGGTAATCTGGATTTTCAGGAATCCGCCAGTGTCTACGTCCCGCGCTCCCCAAAAGCAGCAACGCTGGAAGAGCTACAGCAAGCCTCCGAGTTGGTCGATAAAGGCATTCCCTTAACCAAAGAACTCGATCAAGCCCTCACTCACGGCTCAAGCATCGGGGGTGCCCGCCCTAAAGCCGGTATTGAGACAGAAGATAAGAAATACATCGCCAAGTTCTCAGGCTCGACAGACACCTACAGCGTGGTCAAGGCGGAATATATCGCCATGAGTCTTGCCAAAAAGGTTGGACTGGATGTCGCCAATGTTGAACTCACCCAAGCGCAAGACAAAGACGTTATTCTGATCGAACGATTTGACCGCCAATTTGAAGGACAAGGGCAGTGGTGTCGAAAAGCCATGGTTTCAGCTCTGACAATCTTTGAAATGCCGGAGCAGGAAGCCCGTTATACCAGCTATGAAATGTTTGCTGAGAAAGTACGTCACCTGTTTACCAGTCCTCGCGCCACCCTACATGAGCTATACCGCCGCATAGTATTTAATATTTTGGTTGGCAATACCGATGACCACGCCCGCAATCATGCCGCCTTCTGGGACGGAAAGCAGCTTACTTTGACACCGGCTTACGATATATGCCCACAAGGCCGAACCGGACAGGAAGCTTCTCAGGCTATGAACATTCATGGAGACAATAAACTGAGCCAACTAGGCAACTGCCTAGCGGCAAGCAGTACTTTTCAGCTTTCAGAAGAAGCCGCAAAAAAGATTATTCAATCGCACGTCAGCACTATCAAAGAGTATTACCCTAAAATATGCCAAGAAACCAACCTATCAGAAGTCGATCAGCGCTTTTTTTGGGGAAGACAGTTTCTCAACCCATTTTGCTTTTATGATTTACCGGAGCCTTTTGCACAACAGCTAACCGAAGGACTATAGGACGGATTCATTGGGTAGATAGAAAGCAATCCGAACACGGCGCTATATCTTTACGTCAAATTAAAAATGGCTCTTGATGGACTCCAGGTTGGTGTCCAGATTGACGGGATTTCAGCCTTATACCGGACATCTGGCACTATTAGCTGCACTGTTCTTTGGGAGATGCTACCCAGGAACGTTTGGAATGAAAAAACCGGGAGAAAATACTGTTAGCTACTATAAGGACACATACCGTCGGCTGGCAGAACAACTCGGGGAAATAAAAGATGCAAAGTCAACCCAACAGGCCATTTCCGAACTCTTGGAGGGAGTGATTGTGCTCCACCCCACAGAACAGGGATTAGAGGCTGAATATGAAAATGGCGGCCTAGTGGCCGCCATATCAAGAAATGTGGTAGCGGGGGCAGGATAGGTTCATTTCCTACGCTAATAATCTGTCTGAACATGCTAACGACTTAGAGACAAGCGCCTACTTCCTTAACCGCACATAACGATCACGTACCTTGCGCATGCCCTCAAAGATCGGGCTTGCAATACGATCAGGGTAGCCTCCTGGCAACTGCACTGAAACCTGGTCAATGGCATCATCGACAGAATCCATCATATCAGCCAAGAGCTTCTGTGCCGTCTTTACATTAAAGTCTGCCTGTTTAGCTGTACTGATGAAGTGTCGCGGCTGGAGATCTGCCCAGTGATAGTGGCGGTTTTTTTCCAGTCAGCGCCATTACCATCTTGATCTTTTGTACCTGCAACTGCTTTGACGCCACCAGCGGATGAGCTGACATGATGTCGTAGAGTGGGGTCGTTTGAAAACGTCCCCCCGCTCTAATAAACAGACTGAAATTTTTCCCATGCCCGTCTATCCCGGCCAACAACCAAAACAGGATCTGGCTTTTAAAAAACAGCATCCTGTCGTGCCTAGCCTCATGGGATTGCTGGAGAAAGCGCATGATTGCCTCTATGCCCGGCCCACCATCACGCTCACACTTGAGGTTGGGTGAAATACCAAGCGCCTGACACATATCTTCCTGTGGAAGGCGTATGATCCATCCATCACCGTAACGACGATCAAAACGCTCCACAACGAGCACCTTCACCTCATTCAAACTGACCACTTCCGTCTTGCATACAGGTAGATCGAAAGCATCAGCAATCTTCAGACAGAGCCACTCATTCTCACAACTTTCGCTCAGATCCATCCCGAAGTGCTCGATCACACCCATCGGCAGCTTAAGGATATGGGTAGTGGGTGTGGTACCCAGCGGACGGTGCCAGGCATTGTCCTTCCACAACAGTGCCGTTTTCTCCTGAGCACCGGCAATGGAGATACGGAAATCAGCGCCATACTCCTTATGCATACCCAGGGGCGCGGCCCGGTAATTGTTCAACAACTGCGCTACCTGGAGATCGGACAGTGGTTCCCCCTCAATCCGACGCACATCCGGCGGGAGTTCGTCACTCATCGGGGCAATTTGTACCGCTCCCACACAATCCATTCCGATGGCTGCCAGCAGATCAAACGGATGTGATGTCATCGCCTTAAATCGCGGCTGGATCCGTTCACGTATCTGAGAGTTGTTGGGCAGGAGGTTGTCAAAATAGTTAAAGACAACCTCACCAATATAGGGTTGCCTGCGCAAGGGCATAGAGAGTGAAACTGGACGTGCCCCTTTTATCTCCAGCCAACTCGTGCTGTAAGTAAAGGAGAGTGCTCCAGCTGGGCTCTTGGTAAGCTCTCCGGCCTGGATGCCGTTCATCCATACACCGAGTGAGCGACTCTTATCTACCACGGCTCGCTCCATCCTTCGTCACTCCCTTCCTCCACAGATTGAACTTTGGGGATAAGGTGTAGTTCGAGGTCGAGCGCAGAAATGAGGCGAAACAGAGTATCGAGACGCACATTGCGTGTATCTGCAAATATATACGCTATTGCGTGTATTTACCTGCCTGTACCCATAACTCCCCCATAAACTAACCTGTGGGATAAAGTGGTCAATCGATTGACCTTTATGGTGCAAGTAAGCGAAGCCCTGGGATCTGCTTAAAGTCACCCGCATTACTGGTCAATACCGCATAATCATGGACAATCGCGGTTGCCGCAATCTGAAGGTCATGCACGCTCAAGGATTGGCGGCGAGTGTGCTGGAGCTGATAGGCATACACCTCAGCATAGGTACGAGCCACGTCCAGATCAAAAGAGAGTATCGGCATTGTCTCGATAATCGACTCAGACCAGGTTAGCCGATGGATACGATCAGCGGGATTCGTTGCCAGTGTAACGCCTGTCAGGAGTTCTGACACGGTGATAGCCGCCAAAAAGTAATGATCATCTCCAGCCAGCAAAGAAGCCAGATCCAGTCTGTCATTCTCTGCATCGATGAAAACATTGGTATCAACTACGATTCCCATGGTGATGGCGGTAATGAGGCATTGTTGCGTATGGTTTGAAGATCATCGGACAACGAACTCCGCTCTTTCTCTGTCAGGGGATTGCTTTTCAGCAATTCCAACAGTTCTGCCCCGGAGGCACCCTCATTTCGGGGAGGTATCAGTTGTGCTACTTCGCGATTACCTCGTGTGATGGCGATCCGTTTTCCAGAAACGCGCACCCGATCAATAAGCGTCGCCAAATTGCGCGCCAGATCTGTCGCTGTCACATGATCTCGTACCGTTGTCATTAGAGAATCACTCATATTGCATAGTTTATGTATACTATGTATTTTATGCAGAATGGCAGAATATGCAACTTTATTGTTTCACTTCCCTACTCATGGTAAACAAAGCCTACTACGGCTGATCCACTAGGATAAATCAGGGAAAGAGTGTTTGCTCAAATGCACAGTTGATCAACAGGTAAGCGGCAGAAGAAATTTTTCTGACCCACATTCGCAAAGAGCTCCTTGCAGCTGAAGCCTATTCTTCTATATCGCCGAGCTCAACCGTCTGTCCAAGACAAACTGCACCAGAACCGAGGAATATGGACAAGATCTGAAAACCGCTGAGAAGGAGATCTTCAATATTCTTGAAGCCATCCGGCAGGGAATAATCACCCCATCCACCAAAAAAGCTCTGGAACAGGCTGAAGAACGGAAAGCTCAGGTCGAAAAAGCCATCGCGGCTACCAAAAAGACGGTCATTGACCTTGTACCACGCGCCAAAGACACATACCTTCGGCTGGTAGAACAGCTCGGGGAAATAAAAGATGTAAAGTCGGCCCAACAGGCCATTTCAGAACTCTTGGGAAAGATCGTGCTCCACCCCCCAGAACAGGGATTGGATGCTAAATATGAAAATGGCGGCCTAGTGGCCGCCATATCAAAAAATGTGGTAGCAGGGGCAGGATATACTCACTTCCTACACTGATAATTTGCCTGGATGCGCTATAAGTCCTGCGATCATCTACGATTTATTCGTCCAGAAGCCGTTGTAACTTTTGATGCGACGCCTGATGCTTTGTGACTGACATTTTTTCCAGATTTATCATTTTCCAGCGGACAGCGGGTAGCTGTTCGACATGCGGCAAAGCCAACAGCTCCCAGCGCGGGTTTCGCGCCTTGAATGACAATAAAAACGCCCTATTATCTTTGCTGAATCCTGACCGCACCATCCAAACCAGTTGCTCTCGGGTGACAAGTAACGCATCCAAAGGAACCTCTACCTCTGTCATCTGCGAAAACTCACCCGCATAGACAGTTTCAAGGTCACTGAATACCGGATCAATTAACTCGGCTATCGGACGCGGGTGGCTGATCAGGTAGACTAGCAAAGCCTTTCGGGTCTCTTCATTGAGCCCTCATGATCAAGCAGCCAGTGAATGTCAAACAGATCACGTGGATGCTGCCTATCCAATGCTGCGCAGATTTTTCCTGCATACAAATCAGCCATGGCTACAACTGCTATCTCGGCATAGCCAAATTCATCTTCTACTTTCGCGGAAACTGAACGAACCTCTGGCTCAAACACGGTCCCACGCAATACTGGAGACAACTCGACCTTCACCTGTACACCACTACGAGACACCACCAAGCGCAATGCATCAGGCTTGTCCCGATAAACCTCCACCACATCTGCATCAGCAAAAGTGGTTTTAATGAGAGAACTGATTCGTCCCAGCGCCTGGGTGATATTTGCTAATGCAGCGGTACGCTCATCCATCGGCAGGTAGACGAGATCAATATCCACGGAGAGGCGCGGCAGATTTCGCACAAACAGATTGATCGCCGAGCCGCCTTTCAGTGCAAAACAATCTTCCTCAGCGATCAGCGGTATCAATGAGATCAATAACTGAACCTCTCTGTAGTAGATGCTACTTCGATCCATGCAGATGCTCTGGCACGGTGATCAGATAGGTATTTTCCAGCTTGCCTGATTTGGCGATAACCCGCTTGCCTTTGCCCAGATCGTAATCGTCCCTATTCAGCTTTCGAAACCACGGGTAGTTATGCCGACTGGCCAGCCAGAAGAACAGCCGCTTCACCTTAATGCTTTTACAGCCCCTCAACAGGACATCGAGTTTGCGCGGTGACAGGCTGGTCAGGCCCTGCATCAGCTCATCGGCATGATCGAAGCTGATACCATTGGGGATATCTGCCAGCATTTCGAGGTAGGCCTTCTCTGAGCAGGAGAGCGCTATTTCGGGCAGGTCATCCCGCCATTGGAGGCATTTCTGGTAAGTCTTGTTATCCAACACCTCTGCGCCCCAAAGCATCCTGGTGCTGTGCCACTGAAATGAGGCCTTAGCTGCAACCCTACCCAGCCAACCCGGAGCTTTTCCCTCAGCATACAGATGCAGTTTTTGTGTATCACCAAACGAGAGATACTGCCCAAGGCCGAGCACCTGCAAAGCAGATACACCACCCACCAGCACAGACCGATCGGCCATACGTTGCAGTGAGCAGACCACAGCCTGCCAACTCAGCCGACTCTCTGCGCGTGCATATACCCCAACTGCCAGTTTATGTAGCCGGCGACTCTTGACCGCATTATCCAGCGCATGGCGTGATACACCCTGCTCCAGCACCCACTGGCGCGTAGCGACCAAGCCATGAGGCAGCAGTCGATCTATCTGTTGGGGCTTCAGGCCATGGAACTCCATGGTTTACCATTATTAAAATAATCGGCGAATAACACCGAACTAACAGGTAAATATAAACTAGCATACAAACAAGATGGTTCGCATTATTTTATTTATGCGGCGATATTCGCCGCATATTTAATTATCAATAAACTTTTCAGCAGGGCGTAACTACCACCTGATAACCTTTCTCTCGATAGGTAAAGTACTTAGTGGATTTATAAGCGACAGTTTGCCGCCCATCACTGTATGCCAGACCTTAGTGGGATGAAAATGGTGCGACTACGAGGAAAATCCAAGGCACTGCCCGTAGAAAGAGGAATAAAAAAAGGCCTGGACTCTTCACAGAGTCCAGGCCTTTGAATATGGTAGCGGGGGCAGGATTTGAACCTACGACCTTCGGGTTATGAGCCCGACGAGCTGCCAGACTGCTCCACCCCGCAACTGACGAGGGCGCATAATACACAGCTCTCGTTTTCAGGACAAGTCTTTTAGGGGAAAATTCACCATCCGGTCTGACAAAGCCCATCCTCTCTCCCCAGGGAGCGGTCAGGTATCATGATTGAAGAGATTGCAGCCTCCTTTAGGAGGCAAATGCTGCAGCGCAGACCGACAGAAGTCCTGCAGGAAAAAGTCCCAACAGCAGCATCGACAGACCGTTAAGCGAGAGCATCACACGGGTATCGAGGCCTGCGCTGAGGGGTGACTCGTCTTCAGGCTTGTCGAAGTACATCAGCTTGATGATACGAAGATAGTAGAAAGCACCGATAATGGAGAAGAAAACCCCCACCAGTGCCAACCAGGTGAGTCCGCTGCTGACAAGCGCTTCGAGTACAACCAGTTTGGCAAAGAAGCCAACAGTGGGTGGTACACCCGCCATTGAGAACATCACCAGCAGCATCATTCCGGCGAACCAGGGGCTGCGTTCATTGAGGCCCTTGTAGTCGGTCAGTCTGTCTGCCTCAAATCCCCGACGACTCAACAGCATGACGATACCGAAGCCGCCCAGTGCCATCAGAGCGTAGATGATGCTGTAGAACATGGCGGCGGCGTAGCCGTTGGCGGTGCCAGCGAGGATACCGAGCAGGATAAAGCCGACATGAGAGATGGTGGAGTAGGCGAGCATTCGCTTGATATTGCCCTGGGCGATGGCAAAGACGTTACCCACACCCATGGAGAGGATAGCGAGAATAATCAGCATTCCCTGCCAGTCGGCGTGGAGACTGCTGAGACCATCAACCAGCATCCGCATGGCGAGGGCGAATGCAGCAATTTTGGGAGCGCTGCCGATAAAGAGGGTTACCGCTGTGGGTGCACCATGATAAACATCCGGTACCCACATATGGAAGGGAACGGCACCCAGCTTGAAAGCGAGTCCGATGACCACGAAGACCAGGCCAAACACCAGTACCATGTTATTCACATCGGCGTCGCCAAGTCCCTGAGCCACCGCCTGGAATTGAATAGAGCCGGTCGCACCATAGATCATGGATATACCGTAAAGTAGCATGCCCGATGCCAACGCACCGAGAACAAAGTACTTCATCGCCGCCTCGGAGCCGGTGGGTGAGTCGCGATTGAAGGCGACCAGGGCGTAAAGCGAGAGCGCAAGCAGTTCCAGACCGAGGTAGACGGTGAGGAAACTGTTGGCTGAGACCATCACCATCATGCCGAGTACGGCAAATAGCCCAAGTACGTAATACTCACCCTTGAACATGTCACGGTCGATCAGGTAATCCTTGGCATAGAGGAAACCCACCGCAGTAATCAGATAGATGGCGATCTTCAGAACATCGCTCATAGCGTCGCGGACAACGCTGCCGTCAAAGATAATCTGCGTTCCGTCACCTGCCGTCAGCAGAGTGATGCCGACAGCCAGCAGCAGGCTCACCTGAGCCATTCCGTAGCTGACTATACGCTGCTCCTGCTTGAGGAAGAGATCAACCACCAGCACCACACAGGCCGCTGTCAGGATAAAGATCTCCGGCAGAACCGGTATCAGGTTGGACATGTCAAATTGCATTGATACTCACCAATTCTTTATAGGCCGGCTTATAGCTTGGAGACGGCGATATGTTTGAGCAGATTACTGATAGAGGCATCCATCACCTCCACCAGGGGAGCGGGCCAGAGGCCGAGGACCAGAACTGCCACAGCAAGTGAACCGAGAATAAAGAACTCGCGCCTGCTGATATCCTGAAGGTCGGCGACCGCTTCATTGGCAACCTCGCCAAAGAGCACCCGCTTGACCATCCATAAGGTGTAGGCGGCACCAATAATCAGCGTGGTGGCGGCAAGGAAGGCAAACCAGAAGTCAGCGCGGAAAGCGGCGAGAATCACCATGAACTCACCGACAAATCCTGAGGTCCCCGGCAGACCGGCGTTGGCCATGGCAAAGAAGACCATGAAGCCGGCAAACAGTGGCATGGTGTGAACAACACCGCCATAACTCGATATCTCGCGGCTGTGCATGCGGTCGTAGAGTACGCCGACACAGAGGAACATGGCGGCAGAGATAAAGCCGTGGGAGACCATCTGCACCATACCGCCTTCCATGCCGAGCATCGCACCGGATGTTGCATCCGAATTGTTAGCGATCATAAAGACGATAAAGAAGCCGAGGGTGACAAAACCCATATGGGCAATGGAGGAGTAGGCGATCAGCTTCTTCATGTCTGACTGAGCCAGGGCAACAAAACCGATGTAGACCACTGCAATCAACGACATGGTGATGATCACCCAGTCCAACTCACTGCTGGCATTGGGTGTGATTGGCAAACTGAAGCGGAGGAAGCCGTAACCACCGATCTTCAACATGATCGCAGCCAGAATCACAGATCCTCCGGTTGGCGCCTCAACGTGAGCGTCAGGCAACCAGGTGTGAACCGGCCACATCGGCACCTTGACGGCAAAGGCCATCAGGAAGGCGACGAAGATAAGGATCTGTTCGGTCAGGTCAAGTTTGAGATTGTGGAAAGCGAGGACATCCCAACTGCCTGCCTGAAAATACATATAAACCAGCGCAACCAGCATGAACACCGAACCGAAGAAGGTGTAGAGGAAGAACTTGATGGTGGCGTAGACCCTGTTTGGGCCACCCCAGACACCGATGATCAGGAACATCGGTATCAGCATCGCCTCCCAGTAGACGTAGAAGAGCATCGCATCCAGTGCCGAGAAGACACCCACCATAACGCCTTCCATGAAGAGAAAAGCAGCCAGATAGTGAGACGGCTTGTACTGAATCACCTCCCAACCGGCAATAATCACAAACACGGTGATAAAGGTGGTGAGTATGATCAGCGGCATGGAGATACCGTCAACACCGAGGTAGTACTCGATATTGAAGAGAGATATCCACGGGGTACGCTCGACAAACTGCATATCTGCTGTGGAGATATCGAATCCTGAATAGAGAGGCAGACTCACCAGAAAGGTGAGTATCGCTACAATCAGGGCGGTCCAGCGGGTGGCGTTTGGCACCTTATCACCACTGGCAAGCACCAGTATGCCGCCGACAATCGGCAGCCAGATGGTCAAACTGAGAATAGGCCAGTCTGCAAACATATCGTAGCGTCCTACTTATTTAAGCATCACGAACCAGGTCAGCAGCATCAGCAGACCCAGTATCATGGCAATAGCGTAATGGAACAGATAACCGGTCTGGACATTACGAACCCAGTCCGCAAAGCGACCGACGGTGCGTGCCGACCCATTAATGATCAGGCCATCGATAATCCCTTTGTCGCCGACACTCCAGAACAGCTTTCCAATACCACGGCTGCCACCGGCGAAAACGAACTGATAGAGCTCATCAAAGAAGTATTTTCTCTCAAGAAGCAGATGAACAATTTCGAGTCGTTTTTTGATAGCGTCTGCGATGCCCGGGTTCTTCATGTAGATGAAGAAGGCGACAACAACACCGGCAAAGGCAAGATAGAGCGCAGGCCCCAAAAAGCCGTGGGCGATCATCGAATTTGGACCGTGCACCACCTCACCCAGTTGAGCCAGGGTATTGTGCTCCGGCAGTACAAACAGCGCCTCCTTGAACCAGTCACCAAAGAGCATGCCGTCCATGGTGAAGTAACCGATACCAACGGAAGGGATGGCCAACATCACCAAGGGTATCCAAACCACCTTGGGTGACTCCTTGAGGTGCGCTTTTGCGTGTTCATCCCGCGGCCCCTTACCATGGAACACCAGGAAGAACATACGGAAACTGTAGAGTGCGGTAACGAAAACACCGATCAGTACAGCGGCGTAGGCGTAGCCGGATCCTGCGATAGTAGAATGGTGCGCCGCCTCGATAATGGCATCTTTGGAGAAGAAGCCGGAGGAAGCCGGGGAAACCAATCAGGCCAGTGAGCCGACCAGCGAAGTCCAATAGGTCCAGGGCATGTACTTTCTGATACCGCCCATGTTGCGGATATCCTGATCGTGGTGCATACCGATGATGACCGAACCCGCCGCCAGGAACAGCAGCGCCTTGAAGAAGGCGTGGGTCATCAGGTGGAAAATTCCTGCAGCGTAGGCGGAGACCCCAAGCGCCACCATCATGTAGCCAAGCTGGGAGAGCGTCGAGTAAGCGACCACCCGTTTGATATCGTTCTGAACAACACCGATCAGACCGGTGAAGAGTGCGGTGGTGGCGCCGATCACCAGTATAAAGGTGAGCGCCGTCTCCGAGAACTCGAAGAGCGGTGACATGCGGGCCACCATAAAGACACCGGCGGTGACCATGGTGGCGGCGTGGATCAGTGCCGAAATGGGGGTCGGGCCTTCCATTGAGTCGGGCAACCACACATGCAACGGCACCTGGGCCGATTTACCCATGGCGCCGACAAACAGCAGGATGCAGATAACCGTCATCAGTGACCAACTGGTGTCGCCCCAGATCTGTATCTGGGTGTTGGCAAAGTTTGGTGCCTGAGCAAACACCTCGGAATAGTCGAGGCTGTTGAAGTACATGGCAACAGCGGCGATACCGAGAATAAAACCGAAGTCACCGACACGGTTGACCAGAAACGCCTTAAGGTTGGCAAATACCGCAGTCGGGCGTACCGACCAGAAGCCGATTAGCAGGTAGGAGACCAGACCCACCGCCTCCCAACCGAAAAAGAGCTGCATGAAGTTGTTGGACATCACCAGCATCAGCATGGAGAAGGTAAAGAGCGAGATGTAGCTGAAGAAGCGCTGATAGCTGTTGTGGCCGGCAAGACTGTTTTTTGGCCAGTTCTCCTCATCATGAGCCATATAACCGATGGTATAGATGTGAACACAGAAGGAGACAAAGGTAACCACCACCAACATCACAGCGGTTAGCTGATCCACCAGGAAGCCGACCTCCATGCGCAGCCCGTCACTCACCATCCAGACATAGAGAGACTCGTTGTAGACCTGCAGGTCACCGGAGATAAAGCCGAAAAGCACATAGATGGAGAGCAGCGTTGACAAGCCGACACCAACACTGGCCACCCAGTGAGCGCCTGTGCGACCAATGCTTCTACCGAAGAAACCGGCAATGATTGCGCCAAACAGGGGCGCCAGCACGATAAGGAGATATATCTTTTCCATGCTTAACCCTTGAGCGTATCCAAATCTTCAACGTTGATGGTGCGGCGGTTACGGAACAGCACCACCAGGATGGCCAGGCCGATTGCGGCCTCAGCCGCAGCAACTGTCAGGATAAAGAAGACAAACACCTGACCTGCCAAATCACCGTAAAAATGTGAGAAGGCGATAAAATTCATGTTCACCGCCAGCAACATCAGTTCGACGCACATCAAAAGAATGATGACATTCTTGCGGTTAAGGAAGATCCCGGCAACGCTGAGCGAAAACAGAGCCGCGCCGAGGATCAGAAAATCGGAAAGTGCGATCATAACGGCTTCATCACTCCTCTGCTTCCATCTTCACAAGACGCACGCGATCAGCGCGTTTCACCCGTACTTGCTCCGATGGATTCTGGTACTTGGTGTCAGGCCGTTTGCGCATAGTCAAACCGATAGCGGCAATAATAGCCACCAGGAGAATCACTGCTGCAATCTCAAACGGATACATATAGACGGTATAGAGGACGCTGCCCAACTCCTCCGTGTTGTTGTAACTTGCCGGCTGTGGCACCGGTGCAGGTACCTTATCCAGACCAAAATTGGCGGGGCCGACCACCAGGAACATCTCTACCGCCATGGCAACAGCCACCAGCCCGCCCACTGGAAGGTACTTGATAAAGCCGGCCCGCAGGGTTGCCGTATCGATATCCAGCATCATCACCACAAACAGGAACAACACCATCACCGCGCCGACATAGACCAGCACCAGCACAATGGCCAGGAACTCCGCCTCCGCCAGCATCCAGATACCGGCGCTGCTGGCAAAAGCCAACACCAGGAACAGTGCGGAATGAACCGGGTTTCGCCGGGTGATCACCATCGTCGCTGCAAACAGCAGGATGGCGGAAAAAAGATAAAAGACAAACAGTTGGAAAGTCATCTGGTCTTACAATCCTAAGTATTTTCGGATCAATACATTCATTAGCGATATTTCGCCTGTGCGGCGACATCGGCGGCTATCTGGCTCTCGTATTTATCACCGACGGCCAGCAGCTTCTCTTTGGTCATCAAACCGTCCTCACGGCTCGTGAAGTGGTACTCGTAGAGCCGGGTCTCAACAATTGCATCCACCGGACAGGACTCCTGCAGTAGCCGCAGAAGATGCACTTGAAGAGATCGATGTCGTAGCGGGTGGTGCGCCGTGAACCATCTTCACGGGGCTCTGCCTCAATAGTAATCGCCGCAGCCGGGCAGGTCGCCTCGCACAATTTACAGGCGATGCAACGCTCTTCACCGTTTTCGTAACGACGCTGGGCGTGAAGCCCGCGGAATCTTGGTGAAACCGGTGCATTCTCTTCCGGGTACTGCACCGTAAACTTCTTACGGAACATGTAGCTCCCGGTAAGGCGAAGACCTTTAACCAGTTCCAGCAGGAACAGACTCTTGATGTAGTCACGCAACATATTCATCAGTTAAACCACCAAGGCAGTTGGTAAACCACCGCCACGCCAATCACCAGAATCCAGACGATGGTGATGGGGATAAACACCTTCCACCCCAAACGCATGATCTGATCGTACCGGTAGCGCGGAAAGGTGGCGCGCAGCCAGAGGAAGAAGAAGCCCACCGCTGCGGTCTTGACAAACAGCCAGATGAAGCTCGGCACCCACTCAAACAGTGAACCCAATATCGGTATCCCGTGGAACGGTGACAACCAGCCGCCAAGGAAGAGGATCACCGTCAGCGCCGAGATCAGAATCATGTTGCGTATTCGCCAAGGAAGAATACCGCAAAGGGCATTCCCGAGTACTCAACATGGAAACCGGCAACAATCTCAGACTCACCCTCGGCAACATCAAAGGGAGCACGGTTGGTCTCGGCGACACCGGAGATAAAGTAGATAATAAACAGTGGCATCAACGGCAGCCAGAACCAGTCGAGGAATCCTGCACTACCCTTCTGAGCGTTGACGATCTCACCCAGATTGAGACTGCCGGCGGCCACCAATACACCCACCAGGGCAAAGCCCATGGCGATCTCGTACGAGACGATCTGTGCCGCCGAGCGCATGGCGCTAAGAAAGGCATACTTCGAGTTCGAGGCCCACCCGGAGATGATGACGCCGTAGACACCCACAGAGGTAAGGGCAATGATGTAGAGCAGTCCGGCATTGAGATCGGCCAGCACCAGCTCTTCGTGAACGGGAATACCGCCCAGGCTGCCAGCGCCCGGGCCCAAAGTGAGCAGGGGCGCGCTATCAAGCAAACGAGAATCTTT
>MOXF01000044.1_pt1 | contig 14614 bp, 16 predicted proteins | sample 1471201 | NCBI WGS metagenome assembly MOXF01 (sample SAMN05358035, study PRJNA327811) | mollusc metagenome | isolation source: Phylotype B (NB1) bacterial symbionts from gill | host: Thyasira cf. gouldii | place: Canada: Bonne Bay, Newfoundland | collected 2010-08
GCTCCTTCCCACTTTCATTCAGCCATCTTCTGTAATACGCCCGCCAGGCGGCTCAGATCCCGACTGATCAATCAAGTCATTAACGGCTTCGATGACTTTTTTTCCAAGCTTCCTTTTCGAGCACCCAAAATAGCCCAATACGATCCCCTCCATACCATGAATAGGAAAATAGCGTAGATCGTTTTTTTTCATTTCGATCGAGTTCAATTGGAACGGCACCTCCGCCGGGTAACTAACAGTGTAATCGGCCCATCCGGCATTCAGCTGTTTATAAGATGAGTTGGTTTGCATCACCTCAGATATATGATCTACCTTGCCAATCTTCCTGAGAGCCTCAGTAACCGACGGACCATAGACGCGTCCCGCCACGACGGTTCCGATGAGAGCCCCATCCCCTGCCAATGAAAGGAAATTAACAATGCCATCAACAAGGTGCGGTTCGAGTAAAGAGACCTTGTCCTTATGGATAATCAGGTGATTTGGCAGATTGTAGTAAACAGGCTTGCTGTACTCGATGAAAAGCTCACGCTCCTTCGATTTGAGCAGGGCGGGATGGCAAACGCCGTCCTCCCTCTTTATGGTTTCGAGGGCTCTTGGGAAATTGGTTTCTGGAAAGACCTGGTGTTCAAAACCAGCCATACGATTCAAAAAATAGGTCATTGTCAAATCGGCATATCCAGTTCCTTTATCATCACCCTTCAAGATGCTGATTGGAGGAAAATGGCTGGTCATCCAGGTCACCTTTTCAGCGTACCCTGCCGTTGAACTCAGCATCATGACTGTGAAAGTAAGAATGACGGAGAGGAGCCGATGGATCGATCTGTACATGATGATGACTCTCCCTAAGAGATCAAAAAAGTCATGTTACACTAGTGAAACAGTATCGATAAATGTTTTGGGGTAATCTAGGGCATGGGTCAAATTAGTCATTCCCATTGGCTTCATAAAAGCCTATCCAAAGCCCTGCTGATCAAAATCCTGTGGTTTAGCAGCATTGTCACCTTCGTTCTCACCGCAAATCAGCTCTTCATCGATTACCAGAGCGATATCGATGGGCTCCGGGGCACTTTGGAGGTTGTCGACAGCAGTCATACCCAGGCCCTTATCAATGCCGTATGGGATTTTGATGAAGAGCAAATTAACCACCAACTGAGCGGCCTCACGAAGCAACCCGGCATAGCCCAAGCCACCCTCATGTACGGAAATGAGTTTTCAGAGACGGTACGCTCGGGTCGTGATGTGGCAAACATATTTCTGACACGGAAAGTCACCTTGGAGCGGCACATCGGCGATAGATCTTTCATCATTGGTGAACTGGAAATTATCGCCGACGTTGACGGTACGGTCTTGAGGGCAACCACCCTGTTGGTCTTGGCCTGTTTTCGTTGGTAGTAAGCCTTGATGCTGTCGTTATAACGGATGGCAAAGTTAGCCGCTTCAACAAACGCCCAGGAGAGGTATCGGTTTCCGTTTTTTGCGTTACCCTTACCCTTCTGTTTGCCGTTACTCAGTCGCGTAGTCCCGACGCAACGACAATAGGAGGCGTAGTTGCCGACCTTGGCAAAACGTTGAATAGGACCGGTCTCAAGCATGATGGTTAAGGCCAGAATAATGCCGATGCCAGGAACAGTTTTGAGCGCTGCGTATTCAGCTTGTAGCTTGGCCTTTTGTTGAATTATCTTCTCCAGGATTTTGATCTGTTCCTGAAGGGCCTTCATGATGCTCAGATTACTATTCACAGCCAGGGCGGTATCTTCGCAGGGCAGTAATTCAGCTACCTGTTCAGACTGCAACTTTTTGACCTTGTTGGCACTCAGGGAACTACCGGTATTGCGGGTGATCAGTGTCTGAATACTGAGGAGGTTGGTGGTGCGCATCTGTACCAATTGCCCTCGCTTCCGCAGCAGATCCCGAACAGCTCTCCCTTCCTTTGGGTAGATATAGCCCTGAGGCAGGATTCCGAGTCGAAGAAGGTGAGCCAACCAACGAGCATCGGTGCGGTCGTCGCCATGCTTCAGCCCTTCGTATTGTTTGACTGCTGCCGTATTTACCAAATGAACCTGGTAGCCCGCCTCCATCAAGCCATCAACCAGCCAATACCAATTGTATGTTGATTCTACGGCAAGCCCTTGTATCTTCTCTCGGTAGGTTCCAACGCTGCCAGAATAGTCTGGAGGTCATTTCCCAGTTGCCGTTGATACACCGTCTGATCCTCTTCATCCAGTAAAACAACCACACTATTGTTGGAATGTAAGTCAATTCCAGAATATAGTTTCATTTCCGATTCCTCTTGCAAATGGTCTGTCAATGTCGCCAAACATCGAAAAGTACTCCTTGCCTGGGGAATCGGCTAGATGATTATCAGGTCTATGATTGTAGTATTCGCTAGGCTCAGGGACTATAGGTTTCATGTCAAAAACAAACAGACACTTCAATCATAGACCTGACCCCTTCTTCCCCGGTGAAGGTCGCGTTAGATATGACACCACTATTTGACACCATTGCAGGGTGGTGCTATTCTCTGGCTCATGAACAATAAGCACCGGAAAACACTAAGCGCAATATTTGCTAAACCAGCATCTTCTTCAATTCATTGGCAAGATGTAGAAAAACTGTTTATTGCCCTTGGATGTACAATAACAGAAGGAAAGGGTTCAAGAGTCAGGGTCATGAAGGATGATATATTTGCTGTATTCCATAGACCTCACCCTGAAAAAGAAACTAATAAAGGTGCTCTCATTTCAGTAAGAGATTATTTAACGAAAATTGGAGAAGCGCCATTATGACATATAGAAGTTATAAAGGGCATTTTGAATATGATGAAAAAGCCGATATTTTTTATGGGCAAATAATAGGAATTCGAGATGTTGTTACTTTTCAAGGAAGAAGCATTGATGAATTGAAGCTGGCACTGCAAGACTCAGTTGATGATTACCTTGACATGTGTAAACAGGAAGATAAATCACCTGATAAACCATTTTCAGGTAAGTTTAGCTTACGTTTAAATCCTGAGCTTCATAGTCGTGTAGCACAATCAGCAGCATTAACTAAAAAAAGTATAAACACCTTGGTAACTGAAGCAATAAAAAACTTCTTAGCACAAGAAAATCCAACAAAAACATCAACCTGACCCGCTTACCTTTTGCGGCAATTTGAGCATTATCGGTGTCGGCAAGGTATTGAGTGATTGCAAGTTCAGCGGTGTAAACACGCGGTCAGGTTATGTTAATGTTAGAGCTTGTCGGGAGCCCAATCAATCTCCGAAAGCGTATAACATGTCGATGGCCAATATTATACTAAGTACTAATGTTTTAAAAGTTAGTACTTATCTATCTCTTTCTGCTATATACTAATTTTAAGAAGGTTAGTATATGAGGCGGAAAGCGTGAAAATACCAGAATCACCACCATCTACGGCCAAAATCATAGAAGGGCTTATCCACGAAAAAGATAATCAAAAGCTTATAAAGCTTTTGGGTTCTAGTGTGGGTTTAACGGATAGCAAGGGTAGGTATGTCCACTGGGACAAGCTAAAGTATTTGGTTCCACCTGAAGGCTTGTCTAGTGAGGAATATTGGTTTTCTATAAAAACCGCGCGCCAAAAGGTATATAAACCGCTGCCTCTCGAAGATAAACTTGGCCAGAATTTCTGTTTTTGCGTGCCCGATATACTACAAAAAGAACTGCATTGGCTAGACCAAAATGCCGCTGGTAGCATAACGATGAACCAACCAATTACGAACCCCCATACCAGGGATACTTATTTGGTTAGTTCCCTTATAGAAGAGTCGATTAGTTCTAGTCAGCTTGAGGGGGCATCGACAACCAGAAATGTGGCGAAAGAGATGCTGCGGCAAGGAAGAACACCTAAAGATCATAGCGAGCAGATGATTTTCAATAACTATAAAGCTATGGGAGTAATAAGGGAGTATAGAGAAGACGATCTCACACCTTCACTTATTCAGCATCTTCACGAAATTCTGACTAAAGATACACTTGATGATCCCAGCAAGGCCGGGAGATATAGAGATATCTCGGATGATATTCATGTTGTTGATGCTAGTGAATCGTCGGTATTACATACGCCACCTAGTGCAGAAGGTCTCCCTAAGCGAGTCCAAAATATTTGTGATTTTGCAAATAATACCTTAGAAAATGAATTCATTCATCCTGTCCTAAAAGCAATAGCACTGCATTTCATGATTGGTTACGACCACCCATTTGTCGATGGAAATGGTAGAACTGCAAGGGCATTGTTTTATTGGGCAATGGCTAAGCATGGTTACTGGCTAATGGAGTTTGTTTCGATATCTAGCATTATTAAAAAAGCACCTGTCCAATACGGCAGGGCGTATCTTCATACTGAGACAGATGGAAATGATTTAACATATTTTTTGATCCATCAAATGGATGTGATTAGGGAGGGGGTTACATCATTACATGATTACTTGGGCCGGAAAGCATCAGAGATAGAAGAGGCTGAGAAGTTACTTGATAACTCAAAGGCTAAAGGGAAACTTAATCATCGACAGCTATCATTGCTTAAAAATGCGCTTAAAAATCCTAATGCAATATACAGGATACAGGAGCATCAAGTCTCTCATGCTATTAGTTATCAAACAGCGAGAACCGATTTACTTAAAATGTCAGATCAGTTAGGCCTTCTAAGAAAAAGGAAATATGGAAATTCTTTCGTATTTGTATCACCACCAGATTTAAGGTCTAGGTTAATTGAAAACAAGCTCTAACAAATGCATCAACTCGGATCAACTTCCGCGGTACATGTTCTGTGCTAAAAGAGCCTAGCACAGAGCACGTACCACTACGGTTGGCCAGTTATGCGGGCGTTAGCAATAGGAAAATAGAAATATGACAATTCTTAATTCTTCAACTATTGGATCAGGAATAGAACATGTAATTGTGCTACATGAATGGTTAGGTGATCATTCCAACTATGATCCAGTCTTGCCTTATCTCAACACCGAAAAGTTCAAATGGACTTTTGTTGACTTAAGGGGCTATGGATTGTCAAAGGGTTTGTCAGGTCAATACACTTGTCAAGAAGCTTCAGATGATGTTCAACGTTTAATAAATGAACTGGGAATTGGTAAAGTTGCAATTGTGGGACATTCTATGTCAGCCATGATTGTTCAAAAAATTGCTGTTGATAGTCCTGCTGTAATAAAAAAAATGGTACTGGTTACACCGGTCCCTGCATCAGGAATTCAAATCAATAACAAAGATGCAATTAACCTACGAGCCAGTGTTTTTGACGATCTTAAAATCCGAAATGCAATCAATCTAAGAACAGGTGAAAGATATAACTCAGCTTGGCTAGATGCGAAATTGAAGCTAGCAAATAATGCTTCTACTCAAGAGGCTCGTGCTGGATATTTGGAAATGTTTTTAAAAACTGATTTTAGCGACAAAGTTAAAGGCTTAAATTGCCAGTTCGAGTAATTGTCGGGAAGTATGACATACCGGCATTTCAGAGACAGACAATACAAAAGCTGTTTTCAGAATGGTTCTATGATCTTGAGATTATCGAATGCAATGAATCAGGACATTATCCAATGCTGGAGTGCCCAGTTTTTTTTGCAAGTACTTTGGAAAGACTAATTTCCGATTCCGGAAATTGCTAGCAAATGTTTACAGACCGACATTTTCCGCAGCTTTGCCACGAAAAACGTGGCTGAAACAGGCGTTATAAGCAAGAAAGGAATCTGCGTGCATCATGTTATGTTTGATATTGACGGAACATTAGTTCAGTCAATGAAATTAGATTCTGAATGTTTTGTTAACGCTGTCAGCAATGTTCTGGGTATTGCTATTGATGTCAACTGGTCAAAGTATGATTATGTAACCGACTCAGGGATTCTTTATGAAGTGCTTTGCTCAATCGGGCGTGAAAATGAAAGGGAAGAAATTGAGTATAGAGTAAAAAGTGAATTTTTGAGCTTCTTGATAATGCTGTCACGTTGACGCCAATAAAACAAACAGAAGGGGCATCTAATTTTCTTGCGAAACTAAAGAGTTTAAAGGGTATTACACTTTCTATTGCAACTGGTGGTTGGCATGAAACGGCTCAGCTTAAACTGAAGTCAGCGGACATTGATATTTCTGGTATTCATCTGAGCAGTTCGAGCGAACACTATGACAGAGTAGTGATCATGAGGTTGGCGCTATCAAAGTCACATGCGCAAAATCAGGATAGTGTCACATATTTCGGGGATGGTGAGTGGGATAGAAAAGCTTGCTCTAAGCTCGGTTACAACTTCGTCCTCATTGGAAATAAAACAGAGCATCACCAAAAAATGAGTGATTTTAATGATGTTTGTACGGCACTTGGATACATTGGCTTATAACAAAGCAATTTCACGCGGACGTCAAAAAGCGCCGTTCGTTCCTCACTATGCTTTTTGCCTCCGGTGAATTGCGGCGTTAGCTGTAAAAAGTAATTATGAGAAATCGATTTATAATTAACGTATTGCTTATAGCAACTGTTGTGATTTTGTTTATTTCACAGAACGCTTTCGCCTTAAATTTTGAAAGCGAACTTGTAGAGTCAGCAATTAAAAGGACTCAGTTCAACATTCAATATGATGGCTCCTACTTTCCTATCGGCTATCCCAATGGCGATGTCCCTGCAAACATAGGCGTCTGTACCGATGTAATAATTAGATCTTATCGGAAAATAGGAACTGATTTACAACAGTTAGTTCACGAGGACATCGCAGCCAACTTTTCAGCCTATCCTTCGAAAAGAATATGGGGATTAAGTAAACCCGATAAAAATATCGACCATCGTCGAGTGCCAAATTTACAATCATTTTCTTAAAAGGCATGGTGAAGCCCTATCCGCATCAAGTAAAGCCAGTGACTATAAGCCAGGCAACTTAGTAACATGGATGCTTCCTGGCAATTTACCTCACATAGGTATTGTTACAGATCGGATTAGCAGTCAATCTGGTAACCCTCTAATAGTCCATAATATTGGTAGTGGTCCACAGCTAGAAGATATGATATTTAGCTACAAAATTACGGGGCATTATAGGTTTGTTCCACGAAAATATGACAAGTTGCGCGATGTGGATTGAAATACCTTTGGCTGAAAAACACCAAAGACATTGCAGCCGGTTCGCAAAGTGTTATATTTCGCAAGATGAGAGTAATGGGAATTAAAAGTAAAGTAGGGATTTCAACTGTAATTATTGTTGTTATATCTGGATTTCTCCTTCCGGAGAAACTAGTTATTCCCGTACTTGGTGCTTCAGAGAAAGATTGGAATCACGACACATTTTGGTATGAGCCGTGGGGTGCATCTGGTGTACATAAAGGCATCGATATATTTTCTTCTAATGGAACACCTGTGGTTTCCTCAAGTTACGGAATTGTATTATATAAGGGCGCTTTGTCTCGTGGTGGCAACGTGGTAGTAGTATTAGGTCCGAAATGGAGAATACATTATTATGCTCATTTAAAGGATATAAGCATAGGCTTTGGAGCATTGGTAAATACTTCAGGGGTATTAGGTAGCGTTGGGACTACAGGCAACGCTAAAGGAAAATCTGCACATTTGCACTATTCTATATTAACGCTAGTTCATACGTATGGAGAATAGATAGTTCAACGCAGGGTTGGAAGAAAATGTTCTTTCATAATCCTAGTGAGAAATTATTGGGAAAATAAGCAGAAATATAACAAAAAGCTCAACACGGACGCTGCGCGTCCTCAGCGGCGTTTAAGTTTCGCACAATACCAGGACAATACCAGGACACCCATCACTAAATCGTGTTTGTGTAAGTGACGGGTGTCCTCTCGGTTCTTGTGTTTGTGTAAGTGACGGGTGTCCTCTCGGTTCTTGGGTGTCTCGGTTTTTGATATTGGAATGTTATGACCTGCCGTGGATTTCTAGTGAGGCTACATATCAAAAGTCAAAGATGACGGCTACAGTTCTTCCACGACGACGGGTGTGACGAACTCCGGTGGCTTTACGACGAGCACGGCGCAGTTCAGATGTTTGATGATGGCCGTAGCGGTGCTGTCAACGATCAAGCCGGTGAGTTCTGAGTGTACCAGGTCGCCTACGACGACCAGGTCTGCTTCCATGCTGACTGCGAGCCGGACTATTTCATCCCGATGGCTCCCCTTTACCAGGTGACACACCGGGTTGAACGCGGGTAGCACATCGCTTGCCATCGACTCACGCAACTCAGAAAGACACGTATTCAACGCTTTCTTGTTTCTTTTTTGCTCTCTTTCAACATAGTCGCCTGCGTCAAACTGTAAAGGGGAACGTCCGCTTCGCATGTGCTGCTCGCCGTAGCTTCCCAGGCGTGAACAATATGCAGCTCGGCAAACTGGGCGGTTGCCAGCCAAGTCGCGTTCTCCAGAATTCTGCGGTTTATCGCATATCTATCGTCCCGATGGCCACCCGGGCTTTCGTCCTGGTAAACGCCAGCGCAGACGCGTCGATGACGGTAGGGCTTTGGCGGTATCGATCTGACAAGCAGAACCGGGCATGGGCAGCTTTTCAGTAAACGCGAATCGTTGTCGCCAAAAAGGCGTTCTTTCAGGCTGTTCCCACCCTCTACTGCCTTCAGCACCAAGTCCCGGCCATTGGAGACGACTTCCCGGGTAATTTCCTCATGGGGCCTACCGACGAGCGCCTTGGTCTGAACGTCGATGCCCGCGTGCAACCGGGCAACCAGTGCCTCGAGCCACCTGCGCCGGTTCTCCGTCATCTGCTCTTCCAGTTCGTCCGGGGAAGACACGCCCAGCTCGACACCGGTCGAGGCTTCGGTAAGCACTTCTACCACCGTCAGGGCTGACCGGTTGTCTTCGGCCAGGGCGACCGCGTAGCCCAAGATGGCTGTTTCGTCGATGCCCGGCGTCAGCACCAGCAGGATGTCCTTGTAGCCCGTCTGCTTGTCGGACGTAGGGGGCTTTTTGATTTTGTGGCGTCTCCCGCCGTGTCCCTCGTCAACGAGTCGCGTTGTAACCTCCGCAGAGACACCTGATGCACGCAACACGTCCCGGGTGAGTTGTAAACTGGTCGCTATGGTCTCGGGAATCGCATAAGTGACGCCCAGTGAGAGCAGCCTCTGGGCCATTTTAATATCCCAGGCACGGGTATATACAGGCAGGTCGGGAAAGGCATCGCGTACCGTGACCACCGCTTGTCCGATACTCTCCATATGGTCCATGGCAAAGACCACCATCGAGGCGTTGGCTGCACCCGCAGAGCGCAGCACCTCTATGCGACTGGCATCCCCGAAGAACACCGGATAATCGAGGGCCTGGGCTCTGGCTACCCGTAGCGGATTGACCTCCAGCACCAGATAGGGAACGCCTGCCTTGGTCAGATTGCGGGCTAGATAATTCCCGAACCGACCGAAGCCGGCGACGATGATATGGTCGTGCGAAGAAGGGATAGGCTTGCTCGAGGGAGTGGCAGCCGGAGGAGTACTCGCAAGTGTCCGCCCAAGCCATGGCTCAACTTCACTAGCAGGGGCGTAGCACCATGCTCAGGGCAATGGTGAGCAGCAACAGTTGGTAGAGTTCCCCGTCCATCACACCGAGCATGTTGGCCAGCCCGAACAGGATAAAGCCGAATTCACCTGCCTGGCAAGCAGCAGGGCGACATGCACAGATTCGGAATGAGAGCGTCCCGTAATCCGGCACAACACCCACAGGAACGTCGCCTTAAGCAGCAATAGGCCACCAACCAGCCAAGCCACCAGGAGTCCCTGTTGACCGAGGAGACCAAAATTGATGGACATGCCCACGCTTATGAAGAACAGCCCGAGCAGCAAACCACGGAAGGGCTGGATATCGGCCATGATTTGATGACGGTAGCGGGAATCTGCCAAGAGCAGGCCGCCAAGGAAGGCACCGAGGGCCATGGACAGGCCAGCCCACTCCGTGAGCCATGCGGCACCGAGTACCAACAGAATTCCGGTGGCGGTAAATATCTCGGGATTTCGTCGGCTTCCGGCAACGAGTTGGAGTACGGGCCGCAGGAGGATGCGACCCAGGACGAAGACACCGACAATTATCAGCACCGATTCCAGTGCGGCCAGCTCCACGTCCTGGGTGATGGTCAGCTCCTGCGTCGCGAGCAGCGGCAGCAGCGCAATCAGGGGTACGATGGCCAGATCTTGCAGGAGTAGGATGGCAAAGGCGGAACGGCCGTAGGCCGTGCCGAGATCACCCTTGTCGGCGAGTATCTGCAGGCCGAAGGCGGTCGACGAGAGGGCCAGTCCGAAGCCCACAACCAGGGCGGAACGTGTCGGCATCCCCAGCGTCAAGGCCACTAGGGTGATGACCGTACCGGTGGTGAGCACCTGAGCGGTGCCAAGACCAAACACGCTGCGCCTCATGACCCACAGGCGGGACGGTTTCAACTCGATGCCGATGATAAACAGCAGGAAGATGACACCAAACTCCGCGAGGTGCCGTATCTCGTCCACGGCGACGATGAAACCCAGCCCCATGGCCCCACCACGGCACCAGCCACCAGGAAACCCAGCACCGCGCCGAGTCCGAGACGCTGAAACAGTGGCACCGCAATGACGGCCGCTGTCAGCAGAACGAGAATATCGGCGATGTAGTTGGTTTCGGTCACAGTTCAGTCCAGCGTCTATAAGGCTGAATATGCCTTTCATTCTTAGTCAGGGCTCGAAGCCGCATGAGTATTTTAGCCCCACGAGATTGGTTATCCCTTTTAGACACTACATTGAAAGAGCCAATCAGCTTTTCCTTATTCGTTAACTCCCTGTTGAAGAGTTTAGGATTTTTACTTTATGGATGCGACGACCTGAGGCCTGTTTTATTTCAACCGTTAAACCATCAATTTCAAAACGTTCATTAGTTTCAGGGATTCTTTCAATATCATTTACAATCCAACGACTAATGCTATCTGTATTCTTGCCCCGTAAATCTGTTTTTAAAAATCCTTTGATCAAGCCTAATTCCACGCCCCCATCCACCTCAATGCTATTATCGTCCATTGTCTTGATTCCTGATGAGCGCTCCTTATCTGACTCGTCATATATTTCACCCACCAGTTCCTCCAACAGGTTTTCCATCGTAGCCAGACCTCTCAGAGCACCATGCTCATCCACTACAATCGTAAGATGGCGTTTCTGGCGTTGAAGGTCGGCAAACAGGTGATCGATAGGTTGGTTGAGTGGCGCAAAAATTGGATCAATACCGACCTCCTTTAAAGGTTTGTCTATTTGGTTACTGGTAATGGCGGCGGCGATATTATGCCAATGAACAATACAGGAAATATTCTCGATAGACTCACAATAAATAGGCACGCGTGAAAAGCCAACTTCCACAATTTTAGGCAAAGCTTCCTTAATGGTCATTTCTCCATTTAGAGCAAATATCTTGTGACGACTGGTCATTACATCCGCCACTGTCAAATCATTAAAAGCAAATACTCGTTCAATAATCTTTGCTTCATCCTTTTCAATGGTGCCTTCCTGAGTACCGCGCATTAACAAACCCACTAATTCCGATTCGGTTACGGTGGGGCTTTCTTTAATATCAGTCATTTTGTAAACAAAATTCATCAAACGTTCGAACATCCATACTAGGGGAAACAGTATCCGCATTAAAAACAACACTGTGGGAGCCACTGCCAGAGATGCCTCCATAGAATGACGGATAGCCAAGCTTTTGGGGGTGATTTCTCCAAATACAAGAATCAGAAGGGTCAATACCCCAACCGCCACCCCCGGACCTAAAGCTCCAAGATGTTCTGTGGCCACCACTGTAGCGAAAGCAGATGCGCCAATATTGACCAGATTATTGCCAATTAATAGGGTAATTAACATGCTTGTAGATTTTTCTTTCAAACAAAGCAGTGCCTTGGCACCACCTCGCCCATCCTTCTGCAAAGCTTCCGCACGCGCTAGAGTAATGGCTGTTAAAGCGGTTTCTGAACCAGAAAAAGCCCCTGAAAGTAATAACAAAGAGATGAGTATCAGTATGTCATTCATAAGAAAAATAAAGCCATTTCTGTTTCTGGCCTAGTTCGGTAAGTAAGGACTGGAAGATGGGTGGATGTAGTCGTGTCAGCCAATTTATACCTTTTCGAGGGGATGGGCAAAAATAGTCAAAAACCCCCTCACCACGACCAGGGGGAGAGGGACAAAAAAGAAGCTGGCTGACCCATGATCCACTTTGCGGTGCTGAATAGTTACGTTATTCCGACTCTGACGGTACTGCCGATGCATACCAAATCCGGTTTGGCATCCCCACCGCAGCGGCCTCGATCCAGGCAGATGCAGTTTGCCGGATTCATCCATGGTGATGCTTGGATTCGATTGCTCACCAGGGCCAGAGGCAACCGGGGGTGAGAAATCTTCACTCCACGCCATCCCGTCTGAATTGGCACTCAACCAGATATCTGACGTTCCACTTCGGTAGTCATCCCAGGCAGCAATCACAGCCCCCGCCCTGTTGCCGGTGACGGCGGGGTTGTAGTGCGGAAGCTTGTCTCCCTCATCTCCCTGTACCTTTTCATTCAGCTCATACTCCTCACCGCCGTTATAGCCGAGAGCGGCGTAGATGCCGTAGCCTGTTTTACTGCGGCGTTTATCCATCCAGGCGGCGACCACCTCATCCTCACCAAAAGCGGCCAGGGCGACGCGGGTAACACCATTGCCCTTGTCGTACTCGTTGCGGTTGGAGCGGAACTCATTGAGGTTTCCAGGTTCCGAGAAGGTTTCGCCATCCGTTGTGTGGCTGAAGAGCAGGCGGGTATGGCCCTCGCGACGGTCTTCCCAGGCAATCGCCACAGCGGCTGCCCCGGCTGCAATGGTTGGATAGAGTTGCGCTGCGTTGACAGTGGTGGGTTCGATAGGGAGGGTGCCGCTGACGGTGAGTTTTCCTGTTTTATCGGCGGATATTTGTTTGAAATGAATGTTGGGGTAGCGTCCCCGCTTCTCCCTCCATGCGGCATAGGCCTTGCCATTGAAACTGCTGATGGTGGCGTGGCCTGCTGCACTATTGGACAGTTTAACAACCGGGCCAAGTTTGGTTGCATTGGCTGTTCTGGCCACCACAGCGCCGTTTTGTTCCCAAACCAGTATAAAGTTGCCGTTACTGACCCCTGCTATCGCAGGCTCATAGGCCTCTCTGGTAGTACTGATCTGTATAGGTGAGCTGAAAGAACCTCCCTCATCTGATTTGATAGCGAAGTAGATCTGGGGTTGGCCGCTGTGGTTGTCCTCCCAGGTGACGGCCACCTGATCACCGGAGAGGGCAATGCTTCTGCGTCCGGCCGAATCGAGATGATTAAAGACCCCGGGCTGTGATTTTGCGGTAACGGCGATCTTTTCAGAGAAACGCCAGTGGGAAGCCGCCAGCAACTGCAGGGGCAGTAGTATGAGCATCAGCAGAAGGATTTGATATCTCATTGGGCTGCTTTATATGCTTTAAAACGGGTTGTTTTGTAGTGTCCGCCGTTGATGTACTCGTCGTATTGTTTCATTCTTTCAATGGTTTTAAAGCCTGCAAAACTGAGCAGTTTCGTCTCATCCGGTTGTTTGAAAACAAAGGTGGGTGTGCCGAGAATCCTTGAGCGGGTGGCAAACTGCATATCGGTGATACGCTCACCATTGGGCAGGGTGATGCGGTTACCGCTCTCGGTATCCACATAAGCCAGGATGTAGTGGCTGTTGTATCGCTGCTTGATCTCTTTATCGCTGAACACCTCTTTGTGCATCTTGCGGCAGGTGCTGCAGCCGTAGCGGCCAAAGTAGAGAAAGACCGGCTTGCCCTCCACCCTTGCTTTGGCCACGGCCTCTCCATAGGGGAGGAAGTTATAGCCTTCAGGGGGGGCGGATTGTGCCTGAACAGAGAATACAAGGGTGAATAAAAGAGTGGTATGCAGCAGCGCGGCTTTTATCCACGCCGACCGATAGGTACTTTTCATGATAATTGCCATCTATTGAAATCGTTCAATGGAGAATAGTGGAATGGCGAGTAGATGCCAATATGTTTGTATCTTCGTAACTATACGGCTGGATATGATGGATAATCAGGTTAACGTTTGGCACCCGGCAGCATATTCGGCATCATCTGTACCGGATTCCACTGCTGCATCTGTTTGCTCCCCTGACCGAAGGCCCGCCCCATATCCTCAATACTGGACTCCATGCGGATCATGCTCTCACTCATCTTCGTGGTTGAGTCTGACATTTGGCTCATGGTTCGGTTCATGGACGAGACATCTTTGGCCAGCGCACCCATATGGTGGGTCATCACAGTCATTGAGTTGCTCATGTCACTCATCATCTTAACCATGAAGGCGAAGGTGGCTACGGCACTCAGGATGATAAGCACAGATACGAGTTTTGAGTTCATGTTAGGGCTCTCAGTGATTACATGTGATCACGGAAGATTGTAGAGGAAATCCTATTTTTATGTGGTAGTTGTCGAAAAAAGCCCTCTCCCGTAGGAGAGGGTGTCAATGAACTCAGAATCTTGAGTTGGCTGGATTGAGTGACTTTAGGCTTAGTAGGCGGGGCCTTCGCTGCTGTACTCCAACCCTTTTTTTTGTCGCCTGCTCCTTGATGGCGCTGAACAGTTTGTAGTCG
>MOXF01000045.1_pt1 | contig 14564 bp, 21 predicted proteins | sample 1471201 | NCBI WGS metagenome assembly MOXF01 (sample SAMN05358035, study PRJNA327811) | mollusc metagenome | isolation source: Phylotype B (NB1) bacterial symbionts from gill | host: Thyasira cf. gouldii | place: Canada: Bonne Bay, Newfoundland | collected 2010-08
CAGGGGCAAGTTGGAGAAGGATTAAGAAGTTGTAACCGGTTGCAGTTGGAAAAGAGCTTCTTTAAGCCGGAAATAAACGCGAATAAACGTAAATTAAATGTAACTATTACAAGCATTATATTCACGTTTTATTCGCGGCAGATTTTTCAACTTGAATATACGGAGTCAATACCATTAACTTAGGTGGAAAATTCCCCGTGAACTTCAGGCTCGTCATTCCCGCGTAGGCGGGAGTAGTGGTGCAGGGATGCACCGTTTACGAACCAAAGGATGGAATCCAGGGGACAGCGCTCCGTAGCGCTGGATACCCGCCTGCGCGGGTATGACGGGAAAGAGGGCAGTTCGACCACTGGGTTCCAACCTATGCAGGGATGACCAGGGTATTAAGCTTAAGTTAATGACATTGTATACGGAGTGCAATATGAAGATTACACGTCTGGAAAATTGTGAGACCCACCCGATCCATATGGAAGGCGTAGCAGGCGCTATCAAACAGGTTCCGGTAGGAAAAGTCGATGGGGCACCCAATTTCTCAATCCGTGTTTTTACACTGGAGCCGGGAGGCCATACCCCCCACCACAGCCACGATACTGAACACCTCAACTACATTCTTGAAGGGAGTGGTGAGGTAGTGGACGGAGACACCCCAAAAGAGGTGGCTAAAGGTGACTTTCTGTTGGTCAAACCCAACGAAAAACATCAGTACCGTAACACCGGTGATGTACCACTGGTCTTTATGTGCATGGTGCCTAGTGAGTATGAGTGACAGAGGCTGATCAGTAGTAGCGGCTTAGTCGCACTCATCCGCCTCGTCATCATCTTTAAAACTTTCACCCAGCTCAAGATAGTAGACGCCTTTATCCACATCGATGGGAACACCAAGGCCGCTCAGGTATATTTTGCTTAGCATGATAGCGGCTGCACTGTGCTCCTTCTCAACCGCCTGCTTAAGCCAGAAAATCCCTTTTTCAGGATTGGCGTCCACACCCAGGCCATCCACCAGCATCCCGCCCAGGTAGTACTGCGCCTCCACCTCCCCCCCTCCTGGCCAGGGAGTGCAACATCCGGTAGGCCCTACTGTAATCACCCTCACTGTAGAGCTTGGTAGCATCCTCCATTGGGTCGGCGTGAGATCCGCTCACCGTCAGTAGAAGAAGAGCAGCAAAAAGAGAGTAGCGTATTAGCATGGGTAACTGATCCATATAGATGTGTGTAGCCGACTATACACCGAAGTATAAAGTAAGATAAACAGTCTTCGTTGAAGTCAGTTTAGTTCTGCTGGCAAAAAATAAACCCTACAAAAAATGCTTTGAAAATCATCGACTACACTCTAATAGGGGCAACACTTAGATGAGTAGAGACGGTGAAGATAATTATTCCCAGGGTTCCCCCCGGTACCACAAAGAAAGAGTTGAAGCATTGATCGAGAAGGTTCTCAGCGGCAAGCTGCACATACCTTTCACCAAACAGCCGGAACTGACCTACCACAACATCTTCATTATTACTGACGCCCAGGGTGTTCAGGAGCACCACGCGCTCCTGGTGATTCACCCTGAGACTGCGGGAATGTGGCTAATCAAGCACCTGGCTGGTAAGCGGCTGTGCAATAAACCGATATTTGCTCGCCAGTATTTTGACCGTAGCAACAGAGACAGATCAAAAATCCCCGAAGATGATCGCAGACGCCCGAATACGGAACGCAGTGGCAGAGAGGAGATACATCTCGATGTAAGCGCCTACGACCAGTTTATTCAAGAGCACAAAGGCTGAACTGACACGGTTTCTCACTGCTGAAAGCTTGCCTTACCCTGGGCGTAACTATTCAGCTTGTGCCTTTTCATCCTTAAACCGGCTCTGTACCACAATCCTGAAAACCACAGTTATGGTGGAACAGCGGTGTTGTAGGAGCGAACTTGTTCGCGATGGACTACGAAACCTGCTCTTCGCGAACAAGTTCGCTCCTACACCTGAGTTCCAGACTACCGTGCTGAGTAATTACCGAAAAAGTAAGGCTAAAGCGGCACTCACCATGATAAGCACTTGGCCTGCTCCCACCGGTATCTGTTGCGGGTATCGATAGAGCATTGGCCGTTTTTATCTCACTATTCACTCTCTCCAGCAGTGGATTCAATGCCCCGTTGATCAAGCTGCCAGCTGTTGCCGTCCATCACTCACATTCTCGCTCCAGAGAGGGAGGTGGTTTGATACCACCTCGTCAATAGCCGCCCTGAACTCGGGCAGTGCACTGTGCAGTCCCTTTCTGTAAAGGTTGACGTGTTTCATCTCATGTTTTTTGGTCACCCGATACTGGCAGCTGCCGGGGCGATAACGCTTGATAATGTAGACGTTGAATTGTTTAAAGCCGAGTTCAACATCAATACTTTCAGCGTTGATACAGAACCCTTCTCTCTTTTGGGTTGCCCTTAGCTTCACATCATAGTGGCTGTGAAATTTCATCTGCGTCAGGCCGGAGAGCCGCTTAAACCCAGCACCAGATATTTGCGCTCTTCGCAAGCGGATAAGTTGTGGCGAGCTCTTGGTAGTATCGAGCTGAACCTCACCTTCAACCATCTCAAGAGTAACCTTGGTCTGCCGAAAGGCCTCTTTGCAAAGCTCATCAGAGGATGAGTAGGCAGGATGGGATAATACAAGAAGTGAATACAGGCATAGCCTTCGAACAAGAACAGGACACCCATCACTAAAAGAACGCCATACACCAAGCTGAAAGACGAAGACCGCAGAATAGCTGAGGCAGCATTGAAAGGTGAGGTTTTGGTAATGAGCTGTTTCATAGGAAAATAGGCAAGCTGACAGAGCGAGTTACCCACTTCGGAGCACATGGCGGGGTTAGGAAAAGTATAGCTTACCATGATCAAGCTGGCTGACCCCTTGTTTTAAGCTCTTGTTTTCACATAAGCAATATGATGATATTGATGCACAAACAATTTGAGGTAACTATGGAAATCCGTCCTATTAAATCGGAAGCAGATTATCAGAGCACGCTTAAAGAAATTGAGCCGCTTATGTCTGCTAAAGCTGACACACTCGAAGGTGATCGCCTAGATGTCCTGGTTACTTTAGTCGAAGCCTATGAACGAGTTCATTATCCAATTGACTTCCCTGATCCAATTGAGGCTATAAAATTCCGCATGGAGCAGCAGGGTCTAACAGTCGACGATCTTGTACCTGCAATTGGGCGTAAAAATCGTGTATACGAAATTCTATCCCACAAACGCCCTTTGACTCTCCGTATGATTGAAAGACTACACGAGACCTTCTCAATCCCAGCGGAAAGTCTCTTGAAACATAGTACTCAAAATAGAGGTCATTCGGTTTAAACTTAAAATAGGGTCAAAAAGGGGGTCTAGTATCATATTGACTTCTTAGGCATTAGTTGAAGAAGGTAGAGATGATACTTGATACCTCTTCTTTTTTTACTGGTGTATGCGTCAAATGATGGGTGTCCTGGTGCATATCCCTATTGCTCGCGTCGATTCCCTTGAGGATGGGCAGATCGGTGCCCATGCCCCATGGTCATCAAAATGACATAGGCGTTGGGGGAGGATAAGCTTGATACCCTTATTCAGGCCAAACCATGAACTTACTGGTATCCTGACACTGCTTATACATAATGAAGGAGTTTTAATTTTGCCATTTTCACCTGATCAAATATCTGAACTGGAACTTCTCTGTCGCTTTGACCTCAGTTCAATCCAGACCGGTATCAAGATTCACTCCAGTGCCGAGGGCGATGTAATCGCAGCCACAGATCGCCTCTTCAATCGTGGAATGATCACCCAGAACGATGGCGGTTACCTGACCGATATGGGTCAGAATGCGGCAAAACACGCACAGACACTGCTTTCCATGCTCAATTAGATGAGCAACTCATCAGAACAGTTCTCTCTGGAAGGGCGTGAGTACGTAGAGCTCAACAACCTTCTGAAGTTGACCGGGCAGTGCCACAGCGGTGGAGCGGCGAAGATGTCGATCAGTGACGGCGAAGTAGAGGTTGATGGTGTCATTGAGTTACGCAAACGCTGCAAAATCCGCCCCGGCCAGAAGGTCATTATCAACGGTTGTGAGATTAGAGTTGTTTGATCAACCTGTTAATAAGGACGAAGACCGCAGAATAGCTGAGGCAACATGGAAAGGTGAGGTTTTTGGTAGTGCGCTATTTCATAAGAAGATAGGCAAACTGATAGAACGAGTTACCCACTTGGGAACACATGGCGGGAACCGGAAAAGTGTAGCTTACCACGATCAAGCTGGCTGACCCCTTGTTTTCCAAAGAATGAAACAAAGTAACTATTAAAGTACGGGGTCGGAGTCGATTGCGTCGTAAATCGGTGGTAATCACCACCACTCTTAACGCAATCGACTCCGACCCCTGAGAAAGTAACCCATAAACAGGTACCACTGAATAGTTACGAAACAAATCCGATTTTCCATAGACGGTCTCGTTGGTGTCCTTGGCGTCTTTGCGCGAGAAACTGGTTTTAAGTAAGTGTCATTAGGGCCAGGCTCGAATTAATCCGATTAATAAAGGGTGGCATCCCCTTTACCGGGTCATTTGAGGCGAATAGCGACGCTTATTCAACAAAAATAAGTGGAAAAAGGGCCAAAATGGGATTTCCGTACGCCTACATGGATGTAGGTAGTTAGAGCAATGCAGGAGCAATTGCCGAGTAGCTGTCCTATTGTCGTGCAGGCTCCTGTGTTGATCAGACCATGGGTGAACTCTTTCAAAAGTTTGACTTCTGTGGGTTATTCTCTAGCAGCGTACAGATGAGGTATGGATGGATGGGAAGTGACGAAGTAATTGCAGCAACAGAGTGCTGGATAAAGAATGTGGTGGTGGGGCTTAATCTCTGCCCTTTTGCGGCCCCCGTGGTGAACAAAAAACAGGTTTTTTACACCGTTTCCAACGGAAAGGATGAGCCTGCTCTCTTTCGCGATACGCTCGAAGCGTTGGATCGCTTTCAGCAAATGGATGAGCAGTCTGCACAGACCGGTTTCCTGATTTTTTCCCAGGGGATGAGAGACTTTGATGAGTTCAACAACTTTCTTAACGTAGTCGACTATCTGCTTGAGGAGAGTGGCCTCATTGGTATTCTTCAAGTTGTTGGCTTTCATCCTAACTACCGCTTTGACGGCAGTACAGACAATGACCCGGCGAATTATACCAACCGCTCCCCCTTCCCGATGTTTCACCTTATTCTGGAGGATGATCTGGAGTCTGCAGTCGCCTCTCACCCTAACCCCAGCTCCATCCCAGAGCGGAACATAAAGCTGTTGCGGGAGTTGGGTGAAGCGGAGATGGCGCGGCGCTTGGCGGCTTGCATACGTATCGCCAGCCCCCAAAATAAAGAGTAGCGTCTCCTTACCCAATAACGATGTGAATTCTGGTCTTTATATACTAAAGACGACCTGACTATCATGCCCTCTTTTTCTTTGCCTCTTTGCGCAAAAAATAGTTTTTAAGAGTGCCCCTGCCTCACCTGAGATCTCAGGATAACGAACTTCTTGTTAGACGCCATCTGTTCCACATTGCCGAACAGATGTTTCAGTTTCTCCTGATAGCTGAGGTGACGATTGCCGATCACCCACAGCTCACCACCCGGTCGCAGTGCCTTTTGCGCCTGGCTGAACATGCGCCAGGCGACGGCGTCTCCCATCACCTGCTGCTGATGAAAGGGTGGATTGCAGAGTATCAGGTCGGCGCTCTCATCCGCTGAATCACTCAGGCAGTCCCCTACCCGAAAAATAGCACTGTTTTTCAGACCGGCTTCAACAAAGGTCTTTTGGGCGCTGGCCACCGCCATATGGGATTCATCTACAAAGAGGAGGTTTGCCTCGGGGTTTCCATGGGCCACCATTAACCCAAGGACACCGTTACCGCACCCCAGATCTACGATATCCCCCGGCCCCTCAGTGTGGTAGGTGCTGCAGTAGAAAACGGGTGCCGATATCCAGTTTTTCCCGGGAGAAGAGGTTGGCGTGGTTGTAGAGGGTGTAGGGTGTCTCTTCCAGGAGGTAACTCTGGGGGTAGGGAGAGACCGGTGTCGCCAGCGAAAGATCCGGCTGGCAATAGATCAGTCTCGCCTTGCGTTTTGCCAGTGAGGTGGTGGTAGGGCCGATGATCTTCTCAAACAGCCCGAGGGTCGAGGTGTGAATCTGTTTCACCATACCGCAACCGATCACCCGGCTTGTTGCAGTAAGGTGCGGTTTCAGTTTGATCAGTTCGTGCTCCAGCAACGCCAGGGTTCGGGTCACTCGCACCAGCACCAGATCGTAGGTTCCCTCCAGCTCATCTAGTGAGGAGAGCCGTTGTACCGATTTCTCTTCCATCCCGTTGGCCACCAGATTCTCCCGTATTGACCAAGCGGCCAGATAGGAGTCTGTCTGGGTAGTTGGGTTGAAGGCCGCCAGAGAGCAACTGAACGCACCGAAGTGGTCATTGAGAATCAGTATCCGGGAACCTGCCGTCACCTCCAATTCAGAGAGCAGATAGGCATCGGCGGCATCCCAGGCGCGCAGCTTCTCCCGCTTTCTCAGCGGAAAACGCCTGAGGGTGAAAGAGCTAGGGGTGAGGTTAATTGCTGTTCAGCGGTATTATCAGGCATGGTTGAGGTAGACATCATATCGGGTGTTAGGCTGTTAATCGCCATGGAGGGTTGGGTTTTATCTATGGTGGGTGCTTTGGCAGGACGTTTTACCACTACCCGGTTACGTGCTACCCGTCGAGCGGCGGCCAACACAGCGGCGCTGTCCTCATCATCTCCCACCAGCATTCTGAACAGTCGCATCTCCTTCTTTACCAGGGCGGATTTCCCCCGGTGGGGGTACATGGGATCAAGATAGACCACATCGGGCCGGGATTTATCCGGAATTGCCGTCAATATCTCCTGAGCATCCCCCTCAATCAGGGTCATTCGATTGATGATTTCGGCGGTCTCTGGATCGGCCAATCCCCGCTCTATAGCGTCCTGCAGCAGTGCTGCGATAACCGGAGAGCGCTCCACCATGAGTACCTCACAACCAAGAGAGGCCAAAACAAAAGCATCACGCCCAAGTCCTGCAGTGGCGTCCAACACTCTCGGTGTGCGCCCCTGTTTGAGACCAATTGCCCGCGCCAGTGGCTGTCCTCTGCCACCGCCAAAGTGCCGCCGGTGAGCCGATTTTCCTGAAACAAAATCGATAAACACCGGGCCTGGGGCGTTATCTCCCTTTTGACGCAGTTCCAGGCGCTGTTTGGTTTTTACCAAAACCAGTTCATAACATCCATCCCCCTCCTGTAGCATCGGGAGACCCAGACGCTTTGCAAGCGCCTTGATATCAGCTTTCCGGGCAAGTGTTTCAGCCGCTACAGCAATGGTGGATTGTTTTCCGGTCACTTCAAATAGGGTATGTGTTTAAATTAGAGCGCTTTATAGCACACTCCCTCCACCTCTGCTTTCATAGCCTCACTTCCAGAGATCAACATCCCTCCCCTGTTCACGGATCGCCTCGGCCCGCTCGCTGATGTAGCGCTGGAAGCTGGCTGATGTTTGAAGGCGCCGCTCAGGTGGTAGTCCAGGATCGACTCGGTATGAAAGCGCTTGAATACCGCTTCCGAACGAATCACTTCACCATGCTTACGATCCAGCAGTACCACGGAGGGGGCGAAATTGACCCCAAGCTCCCTGGCCCACTCCCTGGCGGTGGTCTCTTTTCCAGCGGGAGTGGTCACCGGGGTATCGGACCACATATCCAGCTGAACCGCATCGAAACGACTGATAAGTTTACGGATGCCGGGATCGGTCAGCACCTCTTTATGCAGTTTGTCACAGTTGGGACACTGCTTCTGCTCGAAAAAGAGCGCCAGCGGCCTCTCTCCCCGGCTGAGATCATGGATGGAGGAAGAAAGAACACTTCATTATGGAGCTTTCCGGCGGCCTTCGGCGGTTTGTTCGCCGCCAGATAGTTGCGGTAGGAGCCCTCTTTCTCCTTGTGCCCATTGACATAGCCGAGTGCCGTTTTAAATGTATTCGGTGGGATGTAGCCGTTCAGCCGCAGAATCACTTTGCCGGACTCATCGAGGAAAAGGAGCGTCGGTGTAAATTGCACCTTCAACACCTCGGCAAACCGCTTCTCAGTATAGGTCTTGCCGTTAACCGCCCCCACTTCACGGTCGCCCCACATGTTGATCTCAATGACATCCAGCTTCGCCTTCATGGTCTCCTGAATATCCTTCTGGGAGAGATTACGCTCCACCATCAGATTGCAGTAGGGGCAGCCATCCTGATGAAAGAAGAGCATGACCCGCTTGCCCTCCTCCGCCGCCTCCTGTACATCCTCACCCAATTCCATAAAACTAGCCTTGAACCAGTCAGGATAGGCGGTCTCCCGGGCACCGAGGAATTTGCCCTGGCGCTGCCCCTCCTCGGCAGAGGAGAAAATTGGCAACAACATCAGGAGAGAGATAATCAGACAGGGTAGTTTGTGCATGGTGCAGCACTCCTCAATAAGGATGGATATCCACCTATAAGGGTTGCACCGATCTACAGCTCTGTCCATACGGGAAAACAGTAAGGTCTCAAAAGGAAAATCCGGCATGATTCAGGATCACAGAGAACACAGAGGTAACTATTCAGCCACGTCTGTTTAACAGGATATTTTGGCAGGGGTCGGAGGAATACAGTCTCGATACAGGTGTAGCTGAATAGTTACACACAGCGTTTATTAGATCCTTAAAACTTTTCTCATGCAATCTATTATAGTTTTAGTACTGCTTAGCAACACATTGTGTGGGTCATAGTCATTAAGTTAATAGACGCTGCAGCCTGGGCTGAGCGAAGCGAAACCCGGGTAGTTATTGCGCTATCCCCCCCCAGGTTTCGCTCCACTCAGCCCAGGCTACGAAGAGACTCTGATTGAAATTAGGTGGGTTTCTTTATACGCCCTTATAGGGCGCAATCAAAACCATGTTCTTAGAGCATGGTTTTTTATTTCCCACTCCAGCCTGGGAATGCTTTCTCGATGCGCGATTATTTACTTGCACTATTCCCGGTAATTCAAATCCCCATACAGACGTACTTCATCTCCAGGTACTCATCGATACCGTGGCGTGAACCCTCACGACCGACACCCGACTGTTTGACACCGCCAAAGGGGGCCACTGCGGTGGATATGATGCCGCTGTTAAGGCCGATAATGCCGTACTCCAGGGCCTCGGATACCCGCCAGGCACGCCCCAGGTCACGACTGTAAAAATAGGCGGCAAGGCCGGATTCACTGTCATTGGCGAGGGCAATTGCCTCAGCCTCATCACTAAAACGGAACAGGGGGGCCACCGGCCCGAAGGTCTCTTCCTGGGTCAGCACCATGTCGGTGGATACATCGGTGAGCAGGGTTGGCTGGAAGAAGGTGCCGCCTTTGGCGTGGCGCGCGCCACCCACAGTCACTTTCGCTCCCTTGGCGACGGCATCACTGATATGGCGCTCAACCTTTTCCACCGCCGCTTCATTGATCAGTGGCCCCTGGGTCACTCCCTCTTCTTTACCGTCACCCACCTGCAGTGCAGAGACTGCTGTGGCAAGTTTCTCCGCAAAGACGTCGTAGATACCATCCTGAACCAGGAAGCGGTTGGCACAGACACAGGTCTGCCCGCTGTTGCGGTACTTGGAGGCCATTGCCCCCTCTACCGCCGCATCCAGATCGGCATCATCAAAAACAATAAAGGGGGCGTTGCTCCCAGTTCTAAGGAGAGCTTTTTCAGAGTATCGGCGCACTGGCGCATCAGCAGTTTGCCAACAGCGGTGGAGCCGGTAAAAGAGAGCTTCCGAACCACCGGGTTGGAGGTGAGTTCCCCACCGATATTTTGCGGTATACCGGTCACCACATTGATTACACCGGCAGGAATGCCCGCCTGCTCCGCCAACTCACAAAGTGCCAGCGCTGAATAGGGAGTATCTTCCCCCGGCTTGATCACCATGGTGCAGCCGGCGGCCAGCGCGGCACCCGCCTTGCGGGTGATCATGGCGGCGGGAAAGTTCCAGGGGGTGATGGCGGCACAGACACCGATTGGCTGTTTCAGCACCAGGATACGTTTGTCCGCCTGGAACGCCGGAATGGTCTCACCATAGATGCGCTTCCCCTCTTCGGCAAACCACTCAAAAAAAGAGGCGGCATAGACCACCTCCCCTCTCGCCTCGGCCAGGGGTTTACCCTGCTCGGCCGTCATCAGTTGAGCCAGATCCTCCTGGTTTTCCATCATCAGGTCGCGCCAGCGAAGCAACAGGGCGGAGCGCTCGGCGGCGGTCCTGTCACGCCATGCAGGCCAGGCCTTATCCGCAGCTTTATCGCCTGCCGTGTCTCATCAGCTCCCATCTCAGGCACCGTTCCCAGTACACTGCCGTTTGCCGGGTTGGTGATGGTCATGGTGGCCGCTGATGAGGCGTCGACCCAGCTGCCGTTAATATAGGCTTGTTGACGGAAAAGAGAGGGGGTGGTGAGTTTCATGTTTTTATCCTCTGATGGACGGCTTTCAAATATAAATAACTCTGCACAATCATCCTGAAAGCTATCCTGTATGATTTGTGGAGCGAGCTTGTTCATGATCAGCTCCGAGTCGAGCTTTCGCGAACAAGTTCGCTCTTACGACCGGCTTCTGGATTATCCTGCAGCGACTGTTGATTCTATAAGTTTGCGGGAGAGTCTGTCACCCGTTGAATCGCCTCAGTTATTTTCCAGCACGACTTCAAGCGAGCTTTTTCGACGCCTGCTACGCCACCCCTCAAGAGAGAACAGCGCCAAAGCGAACCAGATGGTGCTAAAAGTGACTGCCTGTGCAGCACCGAAGCTCATGGTAGAGAAATATCGCCAGCAGAAAACCTATGCTCGGCGCTAGATATTGGAAAAGACCCAGCACCGTCAGTGAAAGATGATTGGTGGCGGCGGCAAAGTAGATCAACGGTATGGCGGTCACCAGACCCGCAGCTATCAACAGTATATCCATGGTAGTGCCACTATGGATAAAGCTCATAGCCCCGGTGCTATTGAGCCAAAAGAGGAATATCAGTGCAAACGGCAACATCAACAGCGTCTCTACAGTCAATCCATGGACAGGATCAACTGCGGCGATCTTGCGCAGCAGACCGTAAAAGCCAAAGGTTACCGCCAACACCAGGGCCACCAGCGGCAATTCGCCAAAGATTACGATCTGGTTGACCACCCCCAGCACTGCAATCGCAATCGCAACCCCCTGCAGTGGGCGCAGGCGCTCACCAAGAAACATCATACCCAGCAGTACACTGAACAGTGGGTTGATAAAGTAGCCGAGGGTCGCTTCCAAGATAAGGTCATTGCTCACCGCCCAGATAAATACCAGCCAGTTAACGGAGATGATGACCGAGGTAGCAAAGAGCAGGGGTAGCTTTTTTCGCTCAGTCAGCAAGCGTTGCAGAGCCGACCAGTTTCGCTTCCATCCAATTACCAGTGCCAGAAAAATGAGTGACCAGATGACACGGTGGGCGAGCACTTCCAGCGGCTGCACCGTGGCGACCGCCTTGAAATAGATCGGCCCGAAACCCCATAGACCGAAGGCTATGATGGCGTAGATCAATCCTTTTCTTGTTGAATCTTCCTTGTTCACTCAGTTCTCCGGTTGGGTTGGGGTTTGTATTGGCCGCGAATAAATGCGTATAAGCACTAATATTTAAATTTACTCCTCCAGCTTATTAACCCAAGGTCGGCTGAGCACTCTTATTGTATGAGGGAAAATGAGCGTATGATTTCAAATCATACTAATATATTCTATTTTTATTCAAATATACTGAATTTATTAAAATTTTATTCCACTATTTCATCTCATAATAAATTATAATTAGTCTCTATGAAACGCCAACTCGACCGACTTGACCGTCGCATACTCAACCAGTTGCAACGGAATAACAGAATCAGCAATCAGGCACTGGCTGAGCTGGTGGGCCTCTCACCACCCGCCTGCCTGCGTCGGGTCAGGCTGTTGCGCGAATTGGGCATCATCGAGCAGGAGGTGGCCCTGCTCAACCCGGAAGCGGTGGGGAGACTGATCAACATCATCGTTGAGGTTGAGATGGAGCGTGATCAGCAGGATCTGATGAAACAGTTCAGAAAAGCAGTGGAGCAGTCGCCGGAGGTGAGCCAGTGCTATGTGGTGACCGGTGAGGTGGACTTCATCCTGGTGGTCTCAGTCCCCGATATGCAGGCCTATGAAACATTCACCCAGCGGGTGCTGCACAGTCAACCCAATCTTCGCAAGTTCCGCAGCCTCATCTCACTGCGCCGAATCAAATTCGATACCGCCATCGAACTCTGATGATAAGTCCCTTCTCGATATCCAACCCACGCCACAGTAGTGTCATAGCCGCTGTCGCCTCATTTTTTATCTGGGGCTTCTCCCCCCTCTACTACAAGACAATCGATGTCGTTCTCGTTAGCGAAATTCTCGCCCATCGCGTTATCTGGTCTCTGCTTCTCGCTCTGGTGCTGATCCTCGCCAGCCACCAGATAAAAAATTGGCTGGCTGTGTTGACCAATGGCAGGATGCTGCTGGTAATGCTGACCAGCGCCCTACTGGTATCAGTCAACTGGGTCGTGTTTATGTGGGCGGTAACCCACGACAGGGCTATGGAAGCAAGTATGGGCTACTACATCATGCCGATTCTCATGGTGCTGTTCGGGCGCATCTTTCTCGATGAGCGGCTCAATCGCAACCAATGGATCTCATTTATCCTGGTAACACTGGGTGTGCTGAATCTTCTTGTCAGCATGCAGCAACTGCCGTGGGTCGCCCTGCTGCTGGCAACCGCCTTCGGACTCTATAGTCTGGTTCGGAAAAAAGCCCCGGTTGATCCACTAGTGGGGCTAGCCACCGAGTGCCTGCTACTCACCCCTATCGCCCTCGGCTATCTCCTCTTTCTTAACCACGATGGGGATCTCTTTTTTTCCAACCACAGCATCCACTTTGACCTGCTGTTGATCGGCACCGCCCTGCTCACCGCCCTGCCCTGATCTTCTACTCATTTGCCGGAAAGCGACTACGCCTGGGTACCCTGGGGCTGTTACAATACCTCAATCCGACATGCCAATTTCTGATAGCACTGTTTATTTTTGGTGAGCCGTTTACCCAACACCATCTCCACACCTTCATGCTGATATGGTTCGGGCTTGCTCTCTTCTCACTGGACTCTCACCACAGCCTGAAAAAGGCAAGGATCAGATGATATCTCCCATCGACAAGTTACTGACCAATCATAAGGAGCTGATCCATTCAGAACACCAGAAAGTGGTCTCCCATGTACAAAGGGAAGATGATGAGTGGTTTATCAATACCGTGTTAATTGAGGGGTGCAGCACACCGTTCAAGTACAAGCGGAAAAAAGCATACCGCGATCTCAAGGGCCAACGGGTCAACCTGACCTATTACCGAAGTAGCCAGTCAGTTGCCGGTATCGAGATGGAGACGATGAAGGTGGTGAGGATCAAGGTATCATGAGCCGCACCCCGTGCTAACCGGTTAGCCGAGGTTTATCCAGTTTCAGCCCGACCCTTTGCTCAATCCCGCTCTAAACAACCGCCCCTGCCCTGTAATCAGCTCATCAATCCCCGCAAGACGCAACATATGCCAGGCGAGCGCCTGGTTGCTGGATATAACAGGGATACCGAGGCTTGTTCAGCCTCTTCTATGATCCCTGCTGTGCGCAGGTTGGTGCATGTGATAAACAGTCCGTCACACTCAGTTCCCAGATCGATGTTGAGCAGTGCACTCAGTAGGGATTGGGGAGTGATCCGTGCGACGACCTTTTCCTCCACCTGTTCAAATGAGGCGAAAGTGGATATTTTGAAACCTGCATCCTCAAGATTACCCCGCATAGCCGTGGAGACACTGGCAATATAAGGCGTAACAAAGGCGATTCGGTGTAGATTAAGGGCTGTCAGCGCCTCTTTGACGGGCGCTGATCGGATTGCTGACGATCACGCCGGGGCGCACGTCGTCGATTACCCTGGCTACATTATCCTCACCAATGATGGTGGCACCTGATGTGCAGGCATATCCGATCACATCAAAGGCAACGGCTGACGGCAGCAGGCTTACAGCGCGAGGAATTTCAGCTTCCATCCGGGCCAGCGTCTCGGGGGTGACTTCTGCACCACTTGGCACCCGGCTGTGGTAGAGGGAGACACCTTCAAGATTAATATAATGTTTAAACTCCGCCTCGATGGTCTCATCCGCTTCCAGAACAATCAGCCCAAGGGCGGCGCGTGTGCCGATGCCATTATCGGTTTGAAAAGGAATTGCCATCAATTGATCACCGGCAGTTGTGGTACAGCACGGCGACTCAACAACTCAGCACCGGAGTCACGGATAACGATATTCTCTTCGTGCACCATCACCTTTCCCGGAGCAAATGTCATACCGGGTTCAAGGGTCAATACCATACCCGCTTTCAGGATCGTGTTGTCCTGATGCGTATGAGAGGCCATTCGGTCAGCTGCATCCCGAGCCACTGGCCCAACCGCCCCACCCCTCCACTACTCCT
>MOXF01000046.1_pt1 | contig 14529 bp, 17 predicted proteins | sample 1471201 | NCBI WGS metagenome assembly MOXF01 (sample SAMN05358035, study PRJNA327811) | mollusc metagenome | isolation source: Phylotype B (NB1) bacterial symbionts from gill | host: Thyasira cf. gouldii | place: Canada: Bonne Bay, Newfoundland | collected 2010-08
AATGTGAGTTTACATGGCTAAATGATCATTTTTTAACACAGAAATGGCGGATTTCAGGGGTGAGCTGAATAGTTACATTGCGGCTTGGTACCACCTCTTATTGTTACAGGTAACCTCAATGATCCGCCCCATTCCCACTGCAGATCGTTTACCCCGCACGCTCTACCGTGCCGGGCAAGTGAGAGAGCTCGACCGTATTGCCATTGAAGAGCAGGGCATTCCAGGCCTCACGCTAATGGAGCGGGCGGGCGCTGCTGCTTTCCGTCTGATGCGCAGCCGCTGGCCCAATGCTGCAGATATCACTGTGGTTTGTGGCATCGGCAATAATGGCGGTGATGGTTATATCCTTGCCCGTCTGGCTATCGAAGCCGGGTTGAGAGCAGAGGTGCTCTACCTGGGGAAGCTTGAACGCCTGCAGGGTGATGCAGATACCGCCGCAACCGCCTACCGTACTGCCGGTGGTGTTGTCCATCCATTCCAGGGGCTGCCGCAACAAACGGATCTGATCGTCGACGCTCTCCTCGGTACCGGGCTTGAGCGGGAAGTTGTCGGTGAGTGGCGTCAGGCCTTTGATGCGATCAACGGTCATCCCGCGCCGGTACTTGCCCTCGATCTCCCTTCCGGTATTCACTCAGACAACGGCAGGGCAATGGGAGTGGCGGTTAGAGCTGCCGCGACCATCAGCTTTATCGGCCTTAAACAAGGGCTGTTCACCGGCGACGGCCCTGACTACGGTGGCAAGGTCTTCTTTAATTCTCTGGATGTGCCGGAGGCGGTTTACAGGCAATCGACTGCTGCAGCTTACCGGGTTGATTGGTGGCAACAACGCGTAAAGTTTGGCCGACGGTCACGAACGGCACATAAAGGATTGCTTGGTCACCTTCTCGTGGTGGGAGGTGAACGAGGTTACGCAGGTGCCGTCAGAATGGCGGGTGAAGCGGCGGCCAGAAGTGGTGCTGGCCTGATAAGCATCGCCGCACACCGGGAAAGTCTTCCATTGATTGCCGCCGGACGGCCGGAGTTGATGTGTCACGGTGTTGATCGCGTTACCGGGCTGGGATCCTTGTTACGGCGCGCCACAGTGATAGCCGTTGGTCCCGGTCTGGGGCAGAGCGACTGGTCCCTCTCTCTGTTTCAGCAAGTGTTGGCATCGCCTCTGCCGCTGGTGGTGGATGCCGACGCCCTTAATCTGCTGGCCGTGGAACCGCTGCATCGCGACAACTGGATTCTCACACCTCATCCCGGTGAGGCGGCACGTCTTCTCGGCTGCTCCACCAGCGAAATTGCACAGGATCGATTCCGCGCCGTCATCGAGCTGCAGCATAAATTTGGCGGTGTGGTGGTATTGAAAGGGGCCGGAACCCTGATTGCACAGGAGGGGGGTGTGGCTCCGGCACTCTGTAGCGATGGAAATCCGGGAATGGCCAGTGGTGGAATGGGAGATCTTCTGACCGGTATTATCGCCGCCCTGTTAGCCCAGGGAGTTGAGCCCGGCAACGCGGCCATAATGGGCGTCTGCCTTCATGCCGCCGCCGGGGATCTGGCGGCTCGCTATGGTGAGCGGGGAATGCTCGCTGGCGACTTGCTACCGGCTATTCGAAGATTGGTTAACCCGGAGATTTTTCAGTGAAACTGTCGGCTGAGAGTGAGTTGGAACAGGAGTCCATAGGGGCGGCTCTGGCAAAGGCTGCACCTGCAGCATGTATCATCTATCTGAAAGGGGATCTCGGTGCCGGGAAGACCACCCTGGCGCGTGGATTTATGCGTGGTCTCGGCCATCAGGGGGCGGTGAAGAGTCCCACCTATACGTTGGTGGAACCTATGAGTCGGGGGGGCGCCGCTGTTTCCATTTTGATCTCTATCGCCTGGCCGATCCGGATGAGCTGGAGTATCTCGGTGTGCGTGATCTTCTCGAAGATGATGCGGTACTGCTGATAGAGTGGCCCGAGAGAGGGGCTGGTTGGCTGCCGCCGGCGGATCTTCTGATCACCATCAGCTATGTGAGTGACGGAAGAGCGTTGTTGCTGGAAGCGATGTCAGCAGTGGGTGAGAAAGTGATTGAGAGACTACAGTCTGATATTAAGTCGAGAAACTAACGCTATCTATCAGATTATTCTGGAAAAATATAATAATGCATGCTATCTTTACCAGCAAGAATAGCAACAGCCTCTTTCTTGAGAGTCGGAAATGGTAAGAGTTCTTACGCTGCTACTACTTGCAGTTATCAGTCAAGCGCCCCAGTCAAAGCAGGCGAGGATAGATAATCTCCGTCTGTGGGCTGCACCTGATCATACCCGTCTGGTTTTCGATACCGGGGCTGCGGTAAAACACACCCTGTTTACTCTGAAGCAGCCTAACCGGCTGGTGATCGATATCGAAAATGCCGAGCTGCGCGGTAAACTTCCCTCCACTGATGGTAACCCACTGATTCGCCATATGCGCAGCGCCAAGCGTGAAGGCGCAGGCTTGCGGGTAGTGCTTGATCTCAAAAAGGTGATCAAACCAAAAAGCTTTGTCCTCAAGCCCAATCGTCAGTATGGTCACCGCCTGGTGGTTGACCTTTACCAGAAAGAGATCGGCGAAAAGAGGCAGCAGCCGCAGAAGTCGGTTAAAACGATAACCCGTAATGGAATGCGTGATGTTGTTGTCGCCATCGATGCCGGTCATGGTGGTGAAGATCCCGGTGCCCGGGGACGCGGTGGTATCTACGAGAAGACCATTGTGTTTGCCGTTGCCCGCAAACTGGCGGCGCTGGTGGAGCGGGAGAAAGGGATGAAGGCGGTGATGATCCGCAAGGGAGACTACTACCTGGGACTGCGCAAACGGATGGAGTTGGCACGCAGGGAGAAGGCCGACCTCTTTATCTCCATCCATGCCGACTCATTCAAGGACTCCAGGGCACGCGGTGCGTCGGTTTACACCCTCTCACGCCGCGGCGCATCCAGTGAAGCCGCCCGCTGGCTGGCGGAGCGGGAGAACAGTTCAGATCTGATTGGCGGCGTTAAACTTGAAGATAAGGATGATGTGTTGGCGTCAGTACTGCTCGATCTTTCCCAGACAGGCGCTCAGCAGGTGAGTCACCAGGTAGCCAATAAAGTGTTGCAGCAGCTGAAACAGGTAGCGCGGCCCCATAAACGAACGGTACAGCAGGCCGGTTTTATGGTACTCAAATCACCCGATGTGCCTCGGTCCTGGTCGAGACGGCCTTCATCTCCAACCCTTCTGAAGAGAAGAAACTGCGGGATCCGGCCTACCAGAATAGGCTGGCGGGAGCATTGATGGGTGGTATTCGCACCTATTTCAGGAATAATCCGCCCCTGGGCACCCTGTTGGCTCAGTACCAGGCGCGCAAACACATCATTGTGCGCGGTGATACCCTCGGCGCCATTGCCCGCCAGTATCAGATCAGCCTGAAAGATCTTCGAGCCACCAACAAAATCAACGGAGATCATATCCGTATCGGACAGGTGTTGCGTATTCCGGAAACCTGATTTCTTTGTAACTATTCAGCACCCCCCGCTACGAGGGTCTTTTCACCAGGCGCTGAAGATGGTAGGGAAATTTACAAGTTTTTGCCGCAATCGACTCTGACCCCGAGCTATAGAATAGTTACTTTCCTTTTTCCTCTACCATCTGTCTTGTCTGACCGTGCTCAATGTCATTAACTTAAGCTTAGTACCGTGGTCATCCCTGCATAGGTTGGAACCCAGTGGTCGAGCTTCCCTCTTTCCCGTCATACCCGCGCAGGCGGGTATCCAGCGCTACGGAGTGCTGTCCCCTGGATTCCATCCTTAGGTCCGTAAACGGTGCATCCCTGCACCACTACTCCCGCCTACGCGGGAATGACGAGCCTGAAGTTTACGGGGAATTTTCCACCTAAGTTAATGACATTGGGTTCGCTCCTACAACACCGCTGTTATTTTGGTACAGAGCCGGTTTAAGGATAAAAGGGCACAAAATGCGAGTTTATGTGTGCAAATGATTATTTTTTAACTCAGAAACGGTGAATTTCAATGGCACCTACTTTTGGGGGTCGGAGTCATGGAATCCCAGCGGTCGCTTTCCTGTCAACAGATAGGCGAAGGCTATCACTTCGGCAATGGCACGGTAGAGAGCTTCGGGAATCTCCTCGCCAAGAGGGATCTGGGCCAGAATTGTCGCCAGTTCTGAATCTTGTTCCAGAGGGATGCCGCTCTCTTCAGCCAGCTTGAGAATCTCATCCGCCAGTTTCCCCCGCCCCTTGGCGGTTACCCGTGGGGCGTTTTTACCATCATAGTTCAGTGCGACGGCCAGTTCCGGTAGTTGATCGTAGATATCGCTCATGCTTTTTCATCCAGCAGGGGGAGATCGATGGGGGGCGTCTGAGTATTAAGATCATCGGGTCGGCCTTGGCGGCAGGAGAGTTTTCCCACCTTTAGCCCAGCGCGGAGATAGCTTCCGCCAGATGTGGAAGAGCCTCTTCCACCAGTATGGCGCTCTCCTTGATCCGGGCGACGAAGTGGCTCGAAATCTCATCGTCCTGTAGCCAGAGCTTAGCGCTCATCGGGCCGATGGGGTCGATGTCAAAATTTAGGGTAACCGTCCAGCCGAAGGCTCCCTTATCGTCACTCCTATCGTCCTCACGCTCGATACGGATGAGGAAGCTATCGGTGGAATCCCGCAACACAAAGGGAAGTTCAAACTGCCACACCTGTCGTGTGCCCTCATCCTGGGGGAGGGCGGTGAACTGATTCACCTGAATACGCGCCAGGGCGCCCTCGGCCATTGACTGAAGTTCTGCAAGGATGCGAAGGCCGGCAGTCTGGGTGGGGCTGTTTTCCGATTGCCCCCCTTTTCCCTGCCCCGATCGCTGATCCCGGCCGATGCTTGGCCGTAAGTGGAACAGCAGGTGCAGCAGGCTCGCCTTTAGATCAATTGTCGGCACGGCTCCGCCTGTCAGGCCAGCCTCAAGAAAGAGGCCGGATGTGCTGAAGCTTCGCGTATTTTGGTAGCGCTGAGTGGTGTGTTTTCGCTTATGCCGTGATTGAGCACGGCCTCTATTCGCTGTACCAGCTCAGCGCTGAGCCGTACCTGGGGGGGTGCGCTTCTCCCTGAAGGTATCCCGGAGGTACCAATTGCCTTTTCTGCTACAGCGGAGGAAGCGGCCGACGTGCGAGTCTCACCGCCTGCTGTGTGGGCGAGGGGAGGGGTGGCCGGTACAGGGGGAGTGGTGGCAGGTGCGGGGGGAAGGCCCGCTACTGTGCCACGCAAGCCGGTGGTTGGCAGTGTTGCCGCCTGCGGGTTGCCTACAAGCCGCTGCAGCGGTGGAGTGATGCCAGTAAGGCGGCGTTCTGTAGTGGGTGGCTGTTTTCCCAGTGGAGTGACATTGGTAAGGCGGCGCTCTGTAGTGGCTGGCTGTTTTCCCATATCAACCGTTTTTTCACCCTGTGTCGCGGCTTTTGCCTCAGATGGAAGCGCATTTCTGAGTGTTTCCGGGGCCAGGACGCGCAGGGTTTGGAGCAGCTGACGATGCGCTGGCGCTGCTCGAGTTTCTGAAATTGTTGCGGTGACTGGCGGTTTTATCTCCATGCTATCGGGAGATGAGCGGCCGGGGTTGTTGCCCACTATCTGACGTATACTCTCCATCAGTTTCTGCAGCGGGATTTGGCGGGGAAGGAGGGTGCGCAGTGCCTGGGCCTGGTAATGCTTCAGGGTCGCTTCCTGGATCAGTCGCAGTTCCAATTGATTGCTGTTGCTGTCCTTCTGTACATACAGCTGTAGCTGTTCACCGGTAACAAGAGGAAGCAGGGTACGGATCATCACTTCTGAATTTCCGATGCGCAGGCGGGCAATCCCCATCCTTGGAGGCTCCAAAACAGCAGCCTGAACCGTCTGGCCCGGGCGCAGTTGTGAGAATATCTCACTGCGCGCCTGCTCGATGACAAGCTTCGGGTTGGCTAGTAGGTCAGCTATCTGCATATCAGCTCACTCAGGGAAATGGCTCGGGCTCTCTGATCGAGATCCCTTGGATGAAAAAGGCACTTTTACCTCTGGTAGTAGTGAGGAAAACAGATGAATGCATTATAGTTTATCGGTCAGCTTGCCGATAAGTTAATAGAAATAGGGAAAAGAGAGAATAATGGCGGACGAAGAGAGCAATCAAGGTAAACAGAACCTCTGGTATCTGCGCCGACGGGGGCAGGTGAAAGGGCCCTTTCCCAGTGGCAGTATCAGGCGTTTTGTTCTTCTTGGGCGGGTTTTGCTGGCCGATGAAGTCAGTCGTGATAAAAGCGATTGGCAGCCGGTATCCGAGGTTGCGGAAGTGGTGTCGCCGGAAGCGCGCAAGGCGCTGGATGATGGCAGCTTTGATGAGCTTATCGCTTCACGTATTCGAGAGGATGAACGCAACGGCCGTGAGCGGCGAACCCATGAGTCGGAAACCAAGTTCAGGGAGCAGCGCAAGGGGGAGCGCCGTAAGATAGAGCTGGATATCGAGCAGCACCATCGTCTTGCCAAAACCGAGCTGCGGGAGGCGCGCGAGGTACAAAAACGCCCACTTGTCAGCATGGTAGTGAGTGGTGCATTGGTGATGTTGGTGCTGGCTGTTGGCGTCGGGCTCTATTTTTTGGGGCCGGAAGCGCCACCGGCTCCAGACTGTAATACCGCAGCCGCTCCCGGCGTCAACTGGCGTAACTGCCGTATGGATGGCTTGCAGGTAGAATCCGCCTCTCTTGACGGCGCCCTGCTTAGCAATGCCAATTTGCGTGGAGCAAGGCTCTCAGGTGGCAGTTTCGTCGGCGGAGACCTCCAGTATAGCGATTTTACCAGGGCGGATCTCAGTTATACGGTGCTGAAATCGGCGTTGATGAAGGGGGCAAATCTGCGCAATGCAGATCTCTCCTACGCCGACCTCAGCGCTGCTGATCTCCGTTTCGCTGATCTCACCGGTGCCAATCTGGCGGTGCCATTCTCGAAAAGACACAATTTGACAGTGCAATTTGGATTGATGGCCGGAGCTGTCTGGCGGGATCTGTCGGTGGCTGCAGATTACCGGCCCGGTGATATGGCTCCGATTTCACCCACAAGGTAGGCCACTCATCAATAAAGGGTAGCGTTCCCATAGGGTCGTGTTTTGACCCATTGATGCCGGAGCTATAGGGGTAGGGTAGCTGAGGGCCCTTGGCCTCAAGCAATTGAACCGTTGCTGCCACGTCTTCTCGTTCGGTTTCGCTGAGGTTATCCCACCATTCACCGAACTCGTCTGTATACTCGATTTTCCATTCCGCATCAGGGATATAATCCTGTCGGGAATGTATGTCAAGATGGATTTTTGATGTGAGAAGTGAAGTGGTGGGTGTCCTTGATTATGTTATTATAAGAATGAAAGACAGAGAGGTAGCGCAGCTAACAATACAAATTCACTCGGACACAGCAAAATGGCGTGCCACTTTCACTGCGCCGGTGATTTGAGCGTTAAATGGCCAAAAGCTTTTAGATGTCGTTTCTTGTTAGTCGGGAGTAATTGCGTAGTATTTGTACAATCCTCAAGAGCCGTATCAGAGGCAATTGAAAACGCCGTACAACATTTATCATCCAAAGTGCGTATAGCTAGCTGGGTGTTTCAGGTGCAATTATTGCTGGGCAGCCATTGCTAAGGTAAGGTGAGTTAATTCAGCAACGAAGGCAGTCTCTTCGTTATCTTTGCGAAGGAATGAATAAGAATGAAATATGGTCGGTCTAATCAGTCGAACTTCTACCATCATTGGTCTACCAACCCACGGCCACTTAACCAGGCCAAGCAGCATCGCGCACTACGTGCGCTGGACCTCGCTTCGCTCGGCCGCTGTTGGTAGCGTTAGCACACCAGATACCAAAATTATGAACGGATAATAATTATGATATGGGAACGATTTCACTACGTATGTAGGCGATGTCATGAGACTATCGAGTCCGGGCAAACTATTGAAGAATGTATAACCAATATTGGGGAGGAATCTAGCACCGATCTCTACGGAAAACCCTATAAAAGTGAATCTATAACGAATCAATTACTTAAACAAATGATAGGCATCCCGGATCAATCCTCCGCGATAAATGTAATTGATTTATATGGAAAGCTAGATTTTTCAGTACAGCTTAATGAGCCTATGCAGTTTAAAAGAGTGATGATTTATTTATTCTTTGTCACTTCAATATTCACTGTAGTAGTGGGCACCTATCAATTATTTGTTTTTCCAACCTTTCTAGCTGCATTCGACACCTTCGAAACATCCATGCCAGCACAATTAATTTTCCTCCAGGATTATTGGCTGTATTTTATTTATATGATATTTTTCCTTCTCTTAACAGGGCTTGTTATTGGGTTCGGGTTAAGGCAACTTTTTAAATATAAGATTTCTACTACCAACTCATTCATTTTTAAATACCTAACTTTTAATGGTATTAGGAAATCGTACTTAAATATACTCGAAGCTATTTACTACCCTGTTTCTGATTATACAAGTCAAATAGGTGTGCAGCGCTCACTAATTACTGATCACTTGCGAAATATTGAATCTTCTGGGATGGATATAAGAAGAGAGATACAAGATATTATTAAACGAGAGAGTATAATTCTAACACAATTATGTGAGCGCCAAATGCAAACTATTTCAACGGTAGTTGCAATTATTGTAATTACTGCAATATTTTTCTTTTTAGTAGGTGCCTACTCGCCAATTTTCGTGCTAGGAGAGACCATATGAATAAGAACAAAGGATTCACATTAATAGAGCTTATGGTTGTTGTTGCTATCATTGGCATCCTTGCTTCAATCGCACTGCCAGCATATCAAGTTTATATACAGAGAAGCGAGATAACAGAAGCGCTTAGTATGGCAAGCACAGTTAGAGAAAATGTAACTAACTATTATGTTGAAAATCTTGATTTCCCAGCAAATAATGAAGTTGCAGGACTTCCTGCGCCAAAATACTTAATTGGAAATCGTATTACAGGTGTGTTTGTTGAAGCTGGCGCAATACACGTCACTATGGGTAATAAGGCTTCGAAGCCTTTGCAAGGAAAAACTCTAACGTTTAGGCCAGCTTTCGTTATAGGAAGTCCAGTAAGTCCTATTGCTTGGCTTTGTGGTTATGATGTGCCCGTCAGCGGTATGGAGGCTGTTGGGCAAAATAAGACGGATTTAAAAAAGGAGTTTTTGCCGTCTGCATGTAGAGGTAGAGGTTAAAATGTATCTTTGCTAAAGAAAGTGCTAATACAGCGAGGGTCAGGTCTAGAATAGAAGCCTGTTGATGAGAAAAGCTTTGAATCTAGACCTGACCCCTGATATTTTTCTGAGTAAGGCCGGGTAACTAAAACATTAGATGCTCATGACAATTTGCAATAGTACCAATATGTAGTACCATTGATAGTATGAAGAAAAAACATCTGAAAACTCTAGAGCAAATTTTTAAGCATCCGACCAGTGGAAATGTACATTGGAAGGATATTGAATCGCTTTTTGTAGCTTTAGGGGCCGATGTATCTGAAAGAGCAGGTTCCCGAATTGCAGTAGTCCTATTTGGTGAAGTTAGAATATTTCATAGGCCTCATCCATCACCGTCTACAGATAAGGGAGCTGTTGCGAGCATTCGTAAATGGTTTGAAGAAAATGAGGTAACTCCATGAATATTATGGAAAATGAGTCTTATAAGGCAAAAATTGAATATGATCCAGAAATTGATATGTTTCGGGGAGAAATACTTGGTCTGAATGGTGGGGCAGATTTTTATGGCAAAAGCCCAGCTGAGCTACGTAGAGAATTTAAAAAATCATTGCAAACATTTTTAGAGGTTTGTGAAGAAACCGGTATCAATCCAAGGAAAGAATATTCTGGAAAATTCAATTTAAGAATCCCGTCCAAGCTACATAGTGAAATTGCAGCTATCGCAACATCAGAAGAAAAAAGTATTAACCAATGGGTGGCAGATGCTTTAGAGCATACACTTCATGCGTAAAGCATCTAACAAGGTGCTTGCAGAGGAACCAGCAAAACTGCATGCCGTTTTGCTGATGCAAAAGCAATGCCATTTTCGCTGGCCCGCTGAAGCACGACGTTAAATTTCAGAATGACAAATCAAAGTTCGATGTATTTTGGTAAGTTGAAATAGTTATTATGAGCAAAATTAATAGAAATGATCCTTGCCCATGTGGCTCAAGAATAAAGTACAAAAAATGTTGCGGTGCAAAAAACCAAATCAAAAACAGAGGGGTTAAAGGCCGGTGTTCGTATGAAAGGTGGTGTTGCATATAGCTCATTGAGAAGTGGTTATGTAGCTATTGTTCATACTTGGGATAATGTTGAATGTCAAGGAGGTTATGAAGAATGGGAGTCACAGGAGGTATTTCCAACAGAAGATACAGCAATGTCATACTACAAGGCATACATTCGGCCTGCACTGGAAAGAATGATGTCTAGTGCAAACAAAAAACAAGAAGTTACAACCTCTCACACCAAGTTAGAGGAATAGAGATGAAACTTAAGAAGGATAGGAAGGGGGTTTTGATCTCCCTCCCTCCCACACCACCAGGCATACGGATCCGTACCATGGCGGTTACCAAAAGTGTCGAACCGTAGTCGGGCAAGACAACCAAGGTACAACATCTTGATTAACTTTGAAAATAACGTACTCATCAGCGCGCCTATCACCTCTAAAGACGCGACGTACACAGCGGCTTATGCAATGGTAGTAGGGGGTGCTGTCGAGGCTAATGAGGGCTTTCCTTGGTTTTGACATGTCAATCCTTTAAATATAGTGGTTCTCTTATCGTTCTATTGCTGTAACATACCTTTGTTATATGTTAAATGATGGGTGTCCTCGTTTTCCTGCTGGCAGTTAATCGAAATAAAAAGGCATAATCTGGATAGGGAGAAAGGGCCGTGAGGCCCTGACCTACCCAACGATTTTCCGGTGTTTTTCATCGCACTTCTCAATGTTGACAAATTGCAATTGAAACATATAATTAAACATATATTCGTATTGGAGTTGGTTATGGGGCAAGTGACAATTTATTTGGAAGAAGACATTGAGCGGAAAATGGTGGATGCAGCAAAATCTTCCCATTTATCAAAGAGTAAGTGGATAGCTAGGCTTATTCAGGACAAAGTAGCAAATGAATGGCCTCAGTCAGTTGTAGAGCTGGCAGGGGCATGGGAGGATTTTCCGTCGATTGATGATATTAGGTCTAATGAAGGAAAAGATGCCAAGCGAGAAACGCTATAATGTATGTTATTGATACAAATACATTAATTTATTTCTTTAAAGGAATCGGAGGCGTGCCAAAAAAGTTTCTTGAAGTGTCCCCAAAAAATATTGCTATTCCTTCTGTAGTGCTGTACGAATTAGAGTATGGAATAGCAAAATCTACTTCTCCACGAAAAAGGCAAGCCCAATTAAAAGAGCTGTGCTCCTTGGTTGAGATTTTACCATTTGAAGAGGAAGCGGCATATTTTGCTGCTTTGATTAGAGCTAACCTTGAAAAAAAAGGCACAACCAATAGGTGCTTGTGACGTGCTAATTGCAGGTACAGCACTCGCAAAGAAAGGGATATTAGTTACAAACAACACAAAAGAATTTTCAAGAGTGTCAAAATTAAAAATAGAGAATTGGTATAAACAAATCTAACGAGGTAAATCCACCTGGCATTTTACAGCGGCGCTTAAATTTGGCACTCGCTACGTTTATTTTGTCGAATTTTAACACCACTGCAAAATACAGATGATTTACAACGTTAGAGCGCCAAGTGAAGCTTGGTGCACCTTGCAGGGTGCAAGTCCCTGTCCGGGTATGCGTGCCGGGAAATCTTGTCTATGGAATTCACACTAGCTTGTGTGTAGTTGAGGGCGGTTTTTCAGTCGTTGTGGGTAATGAAATTGTTGGTGGTATCGGTATCTGTTCGGGTACGCCACAGCAAGATATGGCGTGTGCGAGGTCGGGATGGAGTACTTTCTGGCGCACTGAAATCTCAATCAATCTCTACCGGTCTTATTGGAATTGCCATATTTGAGCGACTAGGCCGGCAGTCAGAGGAGGCTGTAGTAATCTTTTGCCTGTAGTTGAGTGAGGCAGGGAGTGCTTTTCTGGTCAATGGTGATGCGAAGTGACGGTATTGGCGATAAGCTAGATTTCTCTGTATACCGATGTGACAACGTTTCATAATCGATGCATTAAGTAAAGTGTAAGGATCGTAGGGTTACGATGGGTATGCGCCACTGGCGTCTACCTGGAGCGAGCCCAGTTATAAAGAACAGTCTGTGGTTGGTTTGCTGACCGTATGGCACAGATAGATTCAGGTTCCAATAGAGTAAAGGCCTTGGATTCTACTGGTTTAGCTCACTTTATCGGTGCCGTTACAGATACAGATTGTCTTTTGAATTAGAAAGACGTTGGTAATTCCAATGAATCAAATCCGGATAGACAAACAGATGATGCTGGTAGAAGCGCTACGGCGTTTTCTTCCAGTAGAGAGTGTCATCAGTGATGAAGAGACACAAAAACCCTACGAGTGCGATGGACTTGCTGTCTATTGCGAGATGCCTCTATTGGTGGTGCTGCCTGAGAATCTTGAGCAATTACGCCAGGTAATGGCTCTCTGTCATCAGCATCAGGTGCCTGTAGTTGCGCGTGGTGCGGGGACGGGGCTCTGTGCGGGGGCCATGCCCAATAGTGAAGGGGTTGTTGTTTCGCTGGCAAAGTTTTCCCGCATTCTTGAAGTTGATCCTCTTGCGCGCATTGCGCGCGTACAGACCGGTGTACGTAACCTGGCGATTAGTGAGGCGGTGGCGGAGTTTGGTCTCTATTACGCCCCCGATCCCTCATCCCAGATTGCCTGCACCATCGGTGGCAATCTGGCGGAGAACGCCGGCGGTGTCCACTGCCTGAAATACGGACTCACTGTTCACAACATCCTTGGTTTCGAACTGGTGACTGTGGAGGGAGAGGTGATTCAGATAGGAGGCGATAGTCTCGACTCTGCCGGTTACGATCTCAATGCCCTGTTGATCGGCTCTGAAGGCTTGCTCGGCGTGGTGACGGAGATCACCGTAAAACTGTTGCCAACGCCAGAGGCTGCCCGGGTGGTGATGGCGGCGTTTGATGATGTCGAGAAGGGGGCCAATGCAGTAGCGGCAGTGATTGCCAACGGTATTATCCCGGCGGGACTGGAGATGATGGATAGCCTCGCCATTTCCGCAGCAGAGGATTTCGTCGGGGCCGGTTATCCCACGGAGGCCAAGGCACTGCTACTGTGCGAAGTGGATGGCAGCAGCGAGGAGGTGGAAGAGCACTTGGAGCGGGCGGAAAAGCTGTTTATGGAGCACGGGGCCTTTAGCTGCAGAAAATCGGAAAGCGAGGAGGAACGGGCGCTGCTCTGGAAGGGACGCAAGTCTGCCTTTCCGGCTGTCGGCCGGATCTCTCCCGACTACTACTGCATGGACGGCACCATCCCAAGAAGTCAATTGGCTCATGTGCTGATGGAGATAGAGAAGATGTCCAGGCACTACGGCTTGCGCGTGGCCAATGTCTTTCATGCCGGAGATGGTAATCTGCATCCATTGATCCTTTTTGACACCGGTGTGTCTGGGGAGTTGGAGAAGGCCGAGGAGTTTGGTACCCGTATCCTTGAACTCAGCGTTGAGGTGGGTGGCTGTATTACCGGAGAGCACGGTGTCGGGGTCGAGAAAATCCGGCAGATGCATACACAGTTCAATGAGAGCGAGCTTGCCCAGTTTCATGCTATCAAGGCGGTATTTGACCCCAGTGGGCTGCTGAATCCAGGCAAGGGCATACCGGAGCTGAAGAGTTGCCAGGAGTACCGTTCCATTGAGCCGCAAGGTGGTTAGTGTTCATGCGGAAACTCCACCCTCATCACGGGTGGGGGAAATGCACCCTTCCAGACCAGAGACTCAAAGTAGAGTAGTTTTTAATGAACGATATCAGTAAAGTGTTGGTGACGTCGGTTCGGGCGGCCTATGAGGCGACCTCTCCTCTTAATATAGTGGGTGGTGGCAGCAAGGTATCGTTGGGTCGTGAGGCCTCGGGAGAACCCTTAATGGTGGCGGACCATAAGGGGATAGTTTCCTATAACCCCACCGAACTGGTACTGACGGCACGCTGCGGTACCACTATCGAGGAGATCAATCAGGCATTGGCTGAAAACGGCCAGGTCTGTCAGTTTGAGTCCCCCGCGTTTGATGGCCGCGCTACCCTCGGTGGCACCCTGGCCTGCAATCTCTCCGGTTCTGCACGCCCCTGGCAAGGTTCGATCAGGGATGCCGTCCTCGGTGTGCGCCTGATTAACGGCAAAGGCGAACATCTGAAGTTTGGTGGTCAGGTGATGAAGAATGTCGCCGGTTATGATGTCTCCAGGCTTCAGGCGGGAGCTTTCGGTACCCTGGGTGTGATTACCGAGATCAGTATGAAAGTGATCGCCCGACACACGGCTATAGCCACTCTGGTGATGGCGGTGGCTGCGGGATGAAGCTATCTGCAAGATGAACGAACTCGTCCGGAC